>Ga0213919_1000047_pt1 | contig 80170 bp, 87 predicted proteins | sample McNCre317MG_FD_161056 | JGI IMG/M metagenome (GOLD analysis project Ga0213919, IMG submission 161056) | Freshwater microbial communities from McNutts Creek, Athens, Georgia, United States - 3-17 MG | ecosystem: Environmental > Aquatic > Freshwater > Creek | place: USA: Georgia | collected...
TCACCACCGCGGCAATATGTGAGTTGCATCAAAATTCATGCAAGACCAAGATTATGCCTCAAGTACTCTAAGAAGTGAAGATGTATCGTCCATCCCCCATCCTGCGTTCATGAGTTTCTCTAGCTGCAAAGCCACTATTTGTAAGGCTGGGAGATCTAAATGGGCCTGATTTATGGCCTCTTTAACCAAAAAGAAATCTTTGGCATGTAAACGCGCCTCTATTCCGGCCTTGAAATCCCGATTCACCATTTTTGGCCCCATCAGATCCAACATCCGACTCCCCGCCATCCCACCAGAAATTGCCTGAAATACCTTTTGTAAATCAGCGCCATTGCTAGCCGCGAAACGCATGGACTCAGCAATGCCTTGAATATTAATCACCTGTGCAATTTGATTGCACAACTTAGCCACCTGACCATGCCCCACATCACCAATATGCGTGATGGTTTTTGCATAACACTGCACAATTGGCATTATTTTTTCAATATGTTCTGGCGCTCCACCCAACATCATGACCAAAGTACCCTCGGTCGCAGCTTTAACACCCCCACTCACAGGGGCATCTACAAAGCCAATGCCTTTCTTAGCAAGTATTGCTGCAATTTCTCGAGTCCCAGCAGGATCAATGGTGCTGTGATCGATACAAATAGCCCCCACCTTTGCTTGATGGATAACAGCTTCTGGACCTTGACATAACACCTCTGCCACATCCGCCGTACTCATGACATTGGTAATGATGTAATCAGCCCCTTGCGCGGCTTCTGCTGGACTACCAAATACTTGTGCGCCTGACTCGATAAGAGATTTGGCCTCGTGCTGAAACACTTCAGGACGCCGTGCGTACAAGCGCAACTGATGACCCGCCTTTAGTAAATAGGACGCCATCGGGCGCCCCATATTACCTAAACCAATAAAAGCTATCGTGCTCATCCGTCTATCACCAAGGCATTAAAACCGTAGAACCTGTTGTCTTACGAGACTCCAAATCGCGATGAGCCTGCGCTACATTTTCTAATTGGTATTTTTGGTTCACCTCAATTTTGACCTGTCCCTTTAGTACACGATCAAATAAATCTGCCGCCATAGGCTCCAATAAAGCACGGTTATGCGCATACGTCATAACTGTTGGCCTCGTTAACTTTAAAGAACCTTTACCACCCAAGATGCTCACATCCACAGGTGGCACAGGACCTGAAGCATTGCCATAAGTCACCATCATGCCGCGCGGTGATAAACAATCTAAGGACTGCATGAATGTATCTTTACCAATGGAGTCATAAACCACGGGCACACCTTTACCACTGGTTAACTCACGTGTGCGCTCAACAAAATTTTCTTTGGTGTAATTAATTGTGTGATCACAACCATGCGCTTTAGCTAGCGCAGCCTTCTCTTCTGAGCCCACTGTACCAATAACCGTCGCCCCCAAGGCTTTTAACCACTGACAAGCAATTAATCCAACACCGCCTGCAGCAGCATGGAATAACACCGTATCACCTGGCTTAACTTGATAGCTGTCATTTAATAAATATTGCACAGTTAACCCCTGCAACATCATGGCAGCGCCCTGCTCAAATGAAATCGCATCAGGCAATTTAACTAAAGTGTCAGCAGGCATGACGCGCACTTGGCTATAAGCTCCAGGAGGTCGACCTGCATAAGCCACACGATCACCCACTTTGACATGAGTCACTCCGGCACCAACCGCTTCGATAACACCAGCACCCTCCATACCTAGAGAAGCTGGTAATGGCTGCGGATACATCCCCACACGGAAATACACATCGATATAGTTCAAACCCACCGCTTCGTGCTTGATTCTGACTTCATTAGGCCCAGGCAAACCCACTTCAACGTCTACCCACTCCATCACCTCTGGGCCACCTGTTTTAAACATACGTATCGCTTTTGCTTGGATGCTAGACATTTTGTCTCCTACTTGCCTTGTTTTAGGGGTTTAACTAAGTTTTTTTAGGTTTTTTCGCTTATTGAGTCTCATTTTGCCTAAAATTACGGTCTTAGCTGAATATATAGCAATTCTTCAATAAAAGTTATCCACAGGAGTACTTATGGCTGGTCATTCCAAATGGGCCAACATTCAACATCGCAAAGGTCGCCAAGACGAAAAGCGAGGAAAAATCTGGACAAAGCTGATTCGTGAAATCACGGTTGCTGCCAAAATGGGTGGGGGGGATATCGCCACCAACCCACGCTTACGCTTAGCGATTGATAAAGCTAAAGATTCCAACATGCCCAATGACAACGTGCAACGTGCTATTGCGCGCGGCACTGGCTCATTAGAAGGCGTGAACTATGAAGAGATTCGCTATGAAGGTTATGGCCTCAATGGCGCAGCGGTGATTGTGGATGCTTTAACAGATAACCGCACTAGAACTGTTGCTGAAGTTAGACATGCATTTACCAAACACGGTGGCAACTTAGGTACAGATGGTTCAGTGGCTTTTCTATTTAAGCACTGTGGCCATATGTTCTTCGCCCCTGGCACATCAGAAGATGCATTAATGGAAGCAGCCCTTGAAGCAGGTGCTGACGATGTCATACCCCAAGATGATGGCTCGATTGAAGTGATTACCCCTGCTTATGAATTTACAGCTATTAAAGAGGCACTGATTGCCAAGGGATTTACACCTGAATTAGGTGAAGTCACGATGCGTCCAGACACTGAAACCGAGTTATCTGGCGAAGATGCTGAAAAGATGCAAAAACTATTAGATGCACTCGAAAGCTTAGATGATGTTCAAGAAGTATTTACCAATGCTTCAATGGAATAAAAGAATTACCCCAAATTAATTACACATTAGTGAAAGAATTTATGAAGATTTTAGTTGTTGGTTCTGGTGGTCGCGAACACGCATTAGCTTGGAAATTGGCTCAATCTCCTAAAGTACAAAAAGTATTTGTAGCTCCAGGCAACGGCGGCACAGCAACTGCCGCAGCAAAAAGCATGGGCATTGAAAACTTGGCCATCACAGACCTTCAAGCACTAGCCAGCTTTGCAAGCGATGAAAAAATTCATTTAACCGTTGTTGGTCCAGAAGCACCTTTAGCGGGCGGCATTGTTGATATTTTCAGATCAAAAGGTTTGCGTGTATTTGGCCCAACTCAAAAAGCTGCTCAGCTCGAGTCATCTAAAGATTTTGCTAAAGCATTCATGAAACGCCACCATATTCCTACTGCGGAATATCAAACTTTTTCTGACATCAAAGCAGCGCATGACTATATCGATCAACAAGGTGCGCCGATTGTGATTAAGGCTGATGGCCTAGCTGCCGGCAAAGGTGTTGTAGTTGCTATGTCACTTGAAGAAGCTCACGGCGCTATCGACATGATGTTGTCAGACAACAAACTAGGCGATGCAGGCGCCCGAGTGGTGATTGAAGAATTCTTAACTGGCGAAGAAGCTAGTTTTATCGTGATGGTCGACGGCCACAATGTTCTAACGCTGGCCACCAGCCAAGATCACAAACGTTTATTGGACGCAGACCAAGGCCCCAACACAGGTGGTATGGGCGCTTACTCACCAGCCCCAGTTGTCACTCCAGACATCCATGCGCGAGCTTTACGTGAAATCATCATGCCAACTGTTAAAGGTATGGCTGCAGACGGCATTCCATTTACAGGCTTCTTATATGCAGGCCTCATGATTTCTGAAGATGGCAAAGTGAAGACTTTAGAGTTCAACTGCCGCATGGGCGACCCTGAAACACAACCTATCCTATCCCGCATGAAGAGTGACTTTTTAACAGCACTCGATGCCGCTGTTGATAACAAATTAGATCAAGTGGAGTTGGAGTGGGATCCACGTATCGCGCTAGGCGTTGTCATGGCCGCTCACAACTACCCTGAGACACCTCGCAAAGGTGATGCGATCACTGGCATTCCAGCAGACGGCCCTGACCATGTCACCTTCCACGCTGGCACAACTATGGATGAAGGCGTATTAAAAACATCTGGTGGCCGTGTTTTATGCGTAGTCGGCTTAGATCACACAACCAGAGGCGCCCAACAAAAAGCATACGCCATTGTTGATCAAATTAAATTTGATGGCGCGCAATTCCGCCGAGATATTGGTTATAGAGCACTCTAAGATGACAACGATTGATACCGCTGTTTTAAAAAAGTATTTCACCGATCTCCAAGATCGTATTACTCAAGCTATGTCTGAGTTAGATGGCAAAACATTTGCCACAGACTCATGGACAAAACCTGAAGATGCGAAATTAAAGGGGGATGGTCGATCACGCATTCTAGAAGGCGGTAATATTCTTGAACGTGGCGGCGTTGGTTTCTCACACGTTAGAGGTGATGCCATGCCACCGTCTGCTACAGCTCATAGACCCGAGTTAGCAGGCCGTGCATTTGAGGCTATGGGCGTGTCTTTGGTCTTTCATCCAAAAAACCCGCACATTCCAACTGTACATATGAATGTACGTTGCTTTATCGCTCAAGCTGAAGGAAAAGAGCCTGTTTGGTGGTTCGGTGGCGGTATGGATCTAACCCCCTATTACGGCGATGCTGCTGATTGCAAACATTTCCACATCACCTGTAAAAACGCATTAGATCCTTTTAATCAAGATTTACACCCTAAGTTCAAACAATGGTGTGATGATTATTTTTATCTAAAGCATCGCGATGAACCACGCGGCATCGGTGGCATTTTTTATGATGACTTTAGCGAATTAGGTTTCGATAAGAGCTTTGAGATGACTCGCTCAGTGGGAGATGCTTTCTTAGAAGCTTATATCCCTATCGTTAAAAAACACATGAATGATCCTTATACGGAAGCACAACGCGAATTCCAAGCTTTCCGCAGAGGTAGATATGTTGAATTTAACCTCGTATTCGATCGCGGCACCTTATTTGGTTTGCAATCAGGTGGCCGCACAGAATCCATTTTGATGTCGATGCCTCCTGTTGTGCGCTGGGGCTACGATTGGAAACCCGCTGAAGGTTCTGCAGAAGAGCGTTTATATAGCGACTTCTTAAAGCCAAAAGACTGGATTAATACGTGAACGACTATCTAGACAATCCTTCTGGCGCTTTGCGTAAACGTAAGTCAATTGGCATTTTAGGTGGCACGTTTGATCCACCTCACTGGGGCCACTTAAGACTGGCTGAGCATTTTTCTAGAATTTTGCAGTTAGATCACATTATCTGGATGCCTGCAGGTCAACCTTGGCAAAAAGGAATCGACATCACACCGGCTAAAGATCGTTTAGCCATGAGTGAATATGCCATTGAAACCTTGCACGATTTATTTGTCGATCATCACATTTACACCAAAATTGAAATCAGTACCTTAGAGATGGCACGTGAAGGCCCTAGCTATGCGATTGATACAGCCAAAGAGATTCGCGCCCTTTACGGTGCAGAAGCATCGATTACATGGCTCATGGGTCAAGATAGCTGGGAAAACCTCAAAACCTGGCATCAATGGCCAGAACTACCTAAATACGTTCATTTAGCAGTAGCTAGTCGCCCTCAAGACATCAATGACAAAGAAAAATCCGCCTCCATGGCAGGCACTTTTGCTGATCAACAGACACAAGACCCTCAATTGTTACAATTGAGCCCATATGGCCACGTTCTGTTTGATCAGAACCTGCAGATTAATCTTGCCTCTAGCCAACTTCGTGATGCCTTTGAACGTGGCTCATGGGATGAAATAGCTGATGCAATACCCCCTTTAGTTCTCGAATACATCGAAGCTAAGGGTCTTTATAGAAATTAATAATGGATCTTCGTAAATTACAACGCACGATTATTGATGCTCTTGAGGATGTCAAAGCTCAAGATATTCGTGTTTTTGACACCACTAAGTTAAGCAACTTATTTGATCGAGTCATCATCGCTACGGGCAATAGCAATCGCCAAACTAAATCATTAGCCATGTCCGTCAAAGAAGCGGTTAAAGAAAAAGGTGGCGACGTGATTTCCGTAGAAGGTATGGAAACTGGTGAATGGGTACTAGTAGACTGCGGCGACATCGTCGTTCACATTCTTCAACCCATGTTGCGTTCTTATTACCAACTAGAAGGCATGTGGGGTGATAAACCTGTTCGCGTCAAATTAGGTGGTGGTAAACCTTCCAAGCGCTTTGCGAGTGAACCTGAAGAAGATGAGGACGAATAGTCCACTATTCATCCTTACCATCTAAGAAATCCTATGAAACTCTGGGTTATTGCTGTTGGTCACAAAATGCCGGCCTGGGCAGAAACAGCAACCCAAGATTACGTCAAGCGTATGCCAGCTGACTGCGCGATCCAGATTAAAGAGCTTAAACCGGATATCAATCCAGCCAAAGAAGCCATCAAAATTCGTGAAGCCATTCCCAAAGGCACTCACATCATTGCTATGGATGAGCGTGGTAAAGACCTATCCACGCAAGATTTAGCCAATCAAATGAGCCATTGGCGCCAAGATGGTAAAGATATTGTTTTATTAATTGGTGGTGCAGATGGCCTTGATCCAGCATTAAAAAAAGAAGCTGCTTCCATGATTCGTCTATCAAGCATGACCTTACCTCATGCTATGGCGCGCGTTCTACTGGTTGAACAGCTTTATCGTGCCTGGACCATTCTGCAAGGCCACCCCTATCATCGGGTTTAAAGCTTCATATTTAGTTATTCAATTTGGTATTTAACTCTCAGATATTTTGTCCATGCACGATTATCTTTATCTCGCCTCTCAAAGCCCTCGCAGACAAGAGCTACTACAACAAATAGGGGTTGAGTTCAAATTACTCACAGCAGATGCCTCTGAAGATGTGGAAAGCTTAGAAGACCTAATTCTAGGCGAGTCTTCTTTAACGTATGTACGCCGCGTTACATTGGCTAAATTAAGCGCATCGATCAAAAGACTTGAAGTTAGAAAATTACCTTGGGCCCCTATTTTGTGTGCAGATACCACCGTAAGTATTCAGATGGGCGGCACGGAAGAAATTTTAGGCAAGCCGGCCAGCGATGAAGATGCCGTTCGTATCTTGCAATTATTAAGCGGCAAGACGCATCAGGTACATACGGCAATTGCTCTACAAACATCATTAGATAGCTCACCTGAAGTGACCATTTCTAGTTCAAATGTTTGCTTTAAAACGTTAAGCTTGGATGAAATTCATGCCTATATCGCCACAGGTGAACATTTAGGTAAAGCGGGTGCTTATGGCATACAAGGACTAGCGGCTTGCTTCATAAAGCATATTGAAGGCAGTTTCAGCGGTATCATGGGGCTTCCCGTGTTTGAAACAGCACAAATCGTTCAACAAGCTGTGAAATACAAACTTAATTAAATAAAGACCCAACCCTAAATAATCAAGATAACGATGATTGAAGAGATATTAGTCAACATCACACCGCAAGAAACGCGTGTGGCCATCATTCAACAAGGTGTTGTTCAAGAACTCCACGTTGAACGCAGCCAGAACCGCGGCATTGTGGGCAATATCTATTTAGGCAAGGTGACGCGAGTCCTTCCTGGCATGCAATCAGCTTTCGTTGACATTGGCCTGGATAAAGCGGCTTTTTTACATGTGGCCGATCTTTGGATGCCCAAAAATTCAAAGCCAGAAAATACGCCCATTGAAAAATTAGTCTTCGATGGACAAACGATTTTGGTCCAAGTACTCAAAGACCCATTAGGCACAAAGGGTGCGCGACTGAGCACACACATTAGTATTGCCGGACGTAATTTGGTTTATTTGCCACAAGAAGACAATGGCAATCAAATAGCTATTTCACAAAAAATAGAATCGCTTGAACAACGAGGTGCATTAAAAAAACGTTTCCAGGCCTTGCTTTCTGAGACATCTCAAGGCAGTTACATATTAAGAACTAGCGCAGAGGATGCTGATGATCAAGAATTAGCTAATGATCTGAACTACCTCAATGCCACTTGGTCAAAGGTCAGAGATGGTGCTAATCGCCTTCCAGCACCGAGCTTATTACATCAAGATCTAAGTCTTGCCGAGCGAGTCTTAAGAGATTTAGCAACTGATACAACCGGTGAAATCAGGGTTGATTCAGCTGAGAATTTTGAAAGATTAGTTAGTTTTGCTAAAGATTTCACACCCAATCAAATCAATAAATTGGTGTTATACCGCGGTGTGAGGCCCCTATTTGATTTATTCGATACAGAATCTGAAATCAATCGCGCTCTTGGTCGTCGGGTTGATCTTAAATCTGGCGGTTACCTCATGATTGATCAAACAGAGTCAATGACCACCATTGATGTGAATACTGGCAGTTATGTGGGCGCTAGAACATTTGATGACACGATTTACAAAACCAATCTAGAAGCCGCTCAAACGATTGCTAGACAACTACGTCTTCGTAATTTGGGCGGCATCATCATTGTTGATTTCATTGATATGCACGCCAAGGAACATCAAGAAGCTGTACTAGAAGAGTTAAAGAGAAATTTATCTCGCGATAAAACACGCACATCAGTGAATCCATTCTCTGAATTAGGCTTAGTGGAAATGACCCGCAAGCGCACCCGCGAGTCATTAGCTCACCTCTTGTGTGAACCTTGCGAGGTTTGCCAAGGCAAGGGGCAAGTTAAAACAGCTCAAAGTATTTGCTATGAAATCCTACGTGAAGTTTTACGTGAACACCGTCAGTTCAATCCTAAAGAATTTAGGATTATTGCCAGCGCTGACGTGATTGACCGCTTTTTAGAAGAAGAAAGCGGTCATTTAGCTCAGTTAATTGAATTTATTGCCAAACCCATTCGCCTGCAATCAGAATCCAGCTTTAATCAAGAACAATACGATATCGTTCTTAATTAAACCTGAGAAAACTGTAAGCGATGCAAGCTGGCATATAAGCCATTTTGCTCAATTAACTCAGCATGAGAACCATTTTCAATAATCTGACCGTGGTCTAAAACCACAATACGATTAGCATTTTCAATGGTTGATAAACGATGAGCAATCATGAGTGTGGTTCTGCCCTGCATTAAATGCTCTAAAGCGTCTTGTACCTGACGCTCAGATTCAGAATCCAATGCAGAGGTTGCTTCATCCAAAATTAAAATAGGCGCATCTTTATAAATGGCCCGAGCAATCGCTAAACGCTGACGCTGACCACCTGATAAACGATTACCGTTATCCCCCACCTGCGTATAAATACCTTCAGGAAGCTCTCCAATAAGCCCTGACAAATTGGCCGCTGCTAAAGCATCATGCACTCGAGCTAAATCAATTTGATCTTCAGATAAACCATAAGCAACGTTAGCAGCAATCGTGTCATTAAATAAAACAACATCTTGGCTCACAAAGGCAATTTGACGACGCAAGTCCTTAAGATCAATTTGCTCAATATCGATGCCATCTAAGTAGATTCCACCTTGAGTGGGCTTAAAGAAGCGGGGCAATAGATTTACTAAAGTTGACTTACCGCTACCAGAAGGTCCCACAAACGCCACTACTTCTCCAGCAGCAATTTTTAGATTGACATTTTTTAAAATACCTTTAGCTGCCAGATTCTCAGGAACCCCTAATAATGCCGCGCTTCCATAAACAAAGTTAACGGATTTAAACTCAATCTCGCCTTTAGCCTTATCTAACTGACGCGCACTAGAACGGCGCGCTTGATCTTCCTCGATGGGCTGATCCATGAGTGTAAAAATCATCTCAGCAGCAGCCACACCACGTTGCAATGGCTGATTAATATCTGCCAAATGTTTAAGGGGAGAAATAATCAAAATTAATGCTGTCACAAAAGCAACAAAACCTCCCACCGTCGTTTCTGCAACCGAGGACTGGAAAATCGCCACTAACAAAACACCTGATAAGGCAATCGAAGCCACTATTTGTGTAATAGGCTGATTGAGGCCACCGGCTACCGTGATTTTCATAGAGTAGCGGCGTAGTTTTTCAGCGATTAAAGAGAAGCGTTGTTTTTCATAAGCCTCACCACCGTGAAGCTTCACCACCTTATAACCACCAACAGCTTCCTCAACGATGTAAGACAAGTCATTGGTCATATCCTGACTAACTTTAAATAATTTACGTAGGCGCTTATTAATAACTTTGGCTAAATAGCCAATGATGGGGAAAATAATTAGAATAAGTAGCGTTAAGCGCCAGTTCAAATAAAACAGGTAAGCCATCAATCCGATCACGGTCAAACTATCACGAACCAAGTTAATCGCTATGGTCGTAATCACCTGAAGGACGGAGTTCACCTCAAAAACAACTGCATTAATTAAAGATGCAGCCGATTTGTTTTGAAATAAGTCTGCTGGGGCCTGAAGTAAACGATTAAACATCTGTTCACGTAATCGGAACAAAATTGAGTTCGTGATATGCCCCATGGCGTAATTAGAGCCAAACTGGGCTAAACCTCTAATAAATGCCAAACCCACTAAGAAAGTCGGAACATGCCAAAGTTTTTGATCTAATTTGCCACTAAAGCCGCGATCTAACAAAGGTTTTAAAAGTGCAGGAATCGCGGTCTCAGAAGCCGCGACAATCGCCAAACCGATAAAAGCCCCTAACACTGCCAACTTGTGTGGCAAGGCATATTTGAGTAGGCGAACTAGCGCCGTTTGCGTACCTAATTTAATGCTATTTGAATCCATATACCGAATCGTAACCTACAGCGGTGCTAACATCCTATTATGGGCTTATCAGTTATTTTAATTACCAAGAATGAAGCAGCTAATATCAAGGACTGCCTTGAGAGCGTTTCCTTCGCAAACGAGATTATCGTCGTTGATAGTCAAAGCAGTGACCAAACAGTAAAAATTGCTCAATCTTTTGGCGCAAAGGTCGAAAATACAAGTGATTGGCCAGGTTTTGGACTACAAAAGAATCGCGCCTTAAATTTAGCAACCCAGGATTGGGTTTTATCGATTGATGCCGATGAGCGAGTCACGCCAGAGCTAAAACAAGAAATTTTGGCGGTCATCAATAACGCATCTAGCGCTGATTGCTATGCCATTCCTAGACTTTCTTGGTATTGCGGTAGGTTTATGAAGCATTCCGGCTGGCACCCTGATTATGTTGAACGTTTATTTAAACGAGGTAGCGCTAAATTTTCTGACCACCTAGTTCATGAGCGCCTTTTGCCAAATGGGCCTGTTAAGAAACTTAATCACCATTTTTTACATTACAGCTTTAAGAATTTTTCTCAAGTTTTACAAAAAGTCGATAGCTACTCAACAGCTTCTGCTAACCAAGCATTTCAACAAGGGAAAAAATCTTCTGTTCTAAAAGCCATCGGCCATGGCTTATGGGCATTCTTCCGCACTTATTTTTTACGCTTGGGCTTTTTAGATGGTCAGCAAGGTTTAGCTTTAGCCATATCCAATGCAGAAGGTACTTACTATCGCTATATAAAAATATGGCTACTCAATCAGAAAAAGGTTAATTAATTGATTAGCGTATTACTAGCCACCTATAACTGGCCAGAAGCTCTCTCGCTTTCACTACAGTCTCTTCGTCAACAAACAAATCTTGATTTTGAAATCATCATTTGTGATGACGGCTCTAAAAATGAGACAAGAGTATTAATCGAAAAATTTCAAAAGGATTTTCCTGTAAAAATCACCCACCTATGGCAAGAAGATGATGGCTTTAGAAAATCAGCCATCCTAAACAAGGGTATACAAGCTGCACAGGGAGACTATCTTGTTTTTTTAGATGGCGACTGTATTGTTCAGAAAAATTTTATTGAACATCACAAAAAATTATCTGAAAAAAATTATATGGTCACGGGTAGTCGCATACTATGCGATCAACCATTAACCAATGAACTATGTAAATATGGTATTTGGTCGCCTGAGTTCTTCTCAAAAAACATGATGAACTGGGCATCAAAAAAACATATCAATAAATTCCTACCATTAATCATTCAACTCCCAGATCATCGATTCAGGAAATACACTAAGTTTGTTTGGAAACGAATCAAAGGATGCAATATGGCCTGTTGGAAGGCCGATGCTATGGCCATTGGTGGTTTTGATGAGGCGTTGGTTGGATGGGGGCACGAGGATGCTGATTTTGTTTTCCGACTCCACCACCATGGCATCCAAAGAAAATCGGGAGCTTGGTCAACAGAAGTACTACATCTTTGGCACAAAATGGCAGATAAAGAAAGTGCCGAAAAAAATGCTGCAATTGTCAGAGCCAAAATTTTGGCCAAAATAAATTCTTAATGACCTATGCAAGCAAAAAAAATACTTATTGTTGCCACTAGGCAAATTGGTGACACCCTAATTACGACGCCTTTGATTAGTGCCGCAAAACGAATCTGGCCTAATGCAAAGATTGATTTTTTTGGCTATGAAAATAGCCTATCCATGCTATCGGGCAACCCAGACCTGCACCGCGTAATCGGCACCAAGCCAAGGCCTAAATTTAAAGATTACCTGCATCAGTTCATTAGCTTATTTCAGCGCTATGACTTAGCCATCATCACTCAACCTAGTGATCGGGCCTATTTATACGGACTCGTTGCAGCCAGACATCGCGTAGGTGTTGTACCAAATGAGCCCAAACTAAACTGGTGGAAAAAGAAGGTATGCCTACACACCGTGGAAGTTGATTATTTTCATCAACATGTCATTACAGAAAAGATTCGTTTACTAGAAAAATTTGCCGATGAAGCTACTTTATTTGGCTCACCCATTCAGGTGACGCCACCTTCGGCCGCTCCCCTACCGGCCCACATCAGCGCCCAACTAAAGCCTGAGTATGTCGTAGTTCACCCAAGCCCATTAACGGCTTATAAGCGATGGCCTTTGGCTCACTGGGTCAGCTTAATTGAAGCACTAAGTCCACATCAACAAATTGTTTTGAGTGCAGGTCCCGTTGCACAAGATAAAGAGCTTAATAAAAATATTATTGATTTATTAAGTGATACCGCAAGAAAAAATGTTCTTAATCTAGATGGTCAATTAAAACTGGACCAATTAGGCACCTTATTGCGCCAAGCTAAGCTATATATCGGCGTGGACACATCAGTTACCCACTTAGCAGCAGCTTGCAATACACCGACGATTGTTTTATTTGGCGCGACCCCACCCACCAACTTTGGCCCATGGCCTAACGGCTTTATGGGTCAACAACCTTATCAATTAAGAGGCACACCACAACGAGTGGGGGCTATCACCATCATCCAAGGCCCTGGAGATTGCGTACCCTGCAGAAAAGCTGGTTGTGAAGATAGAGCCGATAGTCGTAGCGACTGCTTAAATCGTTTAACTGTGGAACAAGTATTAGAAGCCGTAAATGCTTATGGTGTTGTTTATGGTATCTCTAAGGGTGGTTCTGAAGGCGCTTGATATCTAACTTATATTAAGCGTACTTCACCTCAACCGCGCCCTGTCCGCCAGACAAATTAAGCGCTTGATTAAGACCACGAATACTCTCATCATCAGGGTAGATTTTCCAAGCATCAGGGAACTGGACTAAACAAACACTCCCATTAGAAATCACATCAGCTGTCATCAACAGCCCCTGTTCTTTCTTGCTGAGGTAAGGTGATACTTGCTGTTTAAATCCTTTGATATCAATACCAGGCTGTAACTGCACATGCAAACTTCTAGCGAATTTTAAGCGGGCGCTCGTTACATCCATCACAGAATCAGCTACCACACGCATACCGCCTGAAAATTTATCTGGCGTCACAGATACTTTAGCAATGACCAACTCATCTTCTTTTAACCAATGGCGATTAGGCTCAAAGATCTCACTATAAATAGTCATTTCTACTTGAGCGGTGCCATCATCAATCGTTGCAATCATCAATTTGCCACGAGGCCCCATCATGCTTCTAGTCGAAGTCATGATGCCAGTTACCAAACGATCTTTACCTTCTGTTAATTGATCCAAAGAAGTTCTAACAAAGTGAGTCACCTCAGCTTTATAAGCATCAAATAAGTGACCAGTTAAATAAAGGCCTAAAGCTGTTTTCTCTTCTTGTAAACGACGCTTCTCAAACCAAACAGCTTCTTTAATAAGTTCTGGCTTATGTTCATCAGAAGACCCTGCCATATCAAATAAGCTCACTTGCTGGGCCGAGGCTTCAGCTTGCTCAGCTGCCTCAATAGCTCTAGGTAGTGAAGCTAATAAGGTAGAACGCGCATCAAAACCACCATACAAAGAGTCAAATGCACCCGCTCTAATTAAAGCTTCCATGGTTCGACGGTTCACTACACGGCGATCCAATCGAGAGCAGAAATCAAACAAATCAATAAATGGGCCATTTTTTCTAGCTTCAATAATTTGCTCGATCGCAGCCTCACCAGTTCCACGAATGGCACCTAAGCCATAACGAATCTTAGTGGCAGGCAAAGATAAATCTTTTTCATCTTCACGCAAAGGCATAAAGCGATAAACACTTCTATTGACATCTGGCGGCAAGATTGTGATCTTGTTAGCCAAAGCATCTTCATACAAGATCTTGACCTTGTCGGTGTCATCCATCGCCAAAGACATGTTGGCTGCCATGAATTCTGCAGGGTAATGAGCTTTCAACCAAGCCGTGTGATAGGCCAATAACGCATAAGCTGCGGCATGGGACTTATTGAATCCATAGCCAGCAAACTTTTCCATTAAGTCGAATATCTCATCAGCCTTATTCGTACTTAACCCACTCTTCGCAGAACCATCACGGAATAACTGACGGTGCTCAGCCATTTCTTCAGGTTTCTTTTTACCCATCGCACGACGAAGCAAATCAGCGCCACCTAATGAGTAGCCACCGATAATCTGCGCCATCTGCATCACCTGCTCTTGATACACCATAATCCCGTAGGTCTCACGAAGCACCGGTTCCACACGAGGGTCTGGATAATGCACTTGTTCTTTACCATGCTTACGAGCAATAAAAGATGGAATCAAATCCATTGGACCGGGACGATAGAGCGCCACTAAGGCAATAATGTCTTCAAATCGGTCAGGTTTCGCCTCACGTAACATGCCTTGCATGCCGCGACTTTCCAACTGGAAAACAGCTACTGTATTAGCGGTCTTCAAAATATCAAAAGCAGCAGGATCATCTAGGGGCACACTGCCTACTCGCCAATCCTTTTTATCAGAATAAAGACCGTGAATATAGCGCTCAGCCCAATCCAAAATAGTCAGCGTGGTCAAACCTAAGAAGTCAAACTTAACCAGACCAACGGCTTCAACATCGTCCTTGTCATATTGACTAACAACACCCGAATCGACATCTTTGCCATCTTTACTACCTTGGGTATACAAAGGGCAGAAATCAGTTAATTTTCCCGGGGCAATCAATACACCACCGGCATGCATACCCACATTTCGAGTCATGCCTTCTAACTGCTGCGCCAAACCTAATAGCTGCTTAACCTCTTCTTCACGAGCTTCACGTTCAGCTAGTAGCTTTTCATCTTTCTTCGCTTGCTCAATCGTAACTTGTTGACCAGGCTTATTAGGAATAAGTTTAGAAATGCCATCGACGAAGCCATACGGTTGCTCTAGCACACGCCCCACATCTCGGATAGCAGCACGAGCGGCCATCGTACCGAATGTCGCAATTTGGCTGACAGCATCTTTGCCATATTTTTCTTTCACATAGGCAATCACACGATCACGACCATGCTGACAGAAGTCGATATCGAAGTCAGGCATCGAAACACGTTCAGGATTTAAGAAACGCTCAAAAAGTAAGTTGTAGCGCAGCGGATCTAAATCTGTAATGCCTAAAGAATAGGCCACCAAAGAACCAGCGCCTGAACCACGGCCAGGACCAACCGGTACGCCATTATTTTTTGCCCAGTTAATAAAGTCGGCAACAATTAAGAAGTAGCCTGGGAAACCCATTTGAGAAATAGTTCTCGCCTCAAATTTCAAACGCACTTCATAAAGAGGGCGCTGTTTTTCCCGCTCTTCTTCATCAGGATATAAATGGATTAAATGATTGGATAAGCCTTCCATCGCTTTTTCCATCAAATAATCATCGAGCGTCATCCCCTCTGGCACTGGGAAATCAGGCAAGCGCGGCTTACCCAAGGTAAGCGATAAATTGCAACGTTTAGCAATTTCAACGCTATTGGTTAACGCCGCAGGCAAATCAGCAAATAGCTGATGCATTTCTTCCTGCGTTTTGAAATATTGCTCTGCTGTAAATTTCTTTACACGCTTAGGATTCGCAAGAATCTCACCCTCAGCAATACAAACCCTTGCCTCATGCGCTGTGTAATCATTAGGCGTCATGAACTGCACTGAATGAGTAGCGACTACTGGCAATTTAAGCTCATTGGCTAAATGAACCGCACCATGTAACTGGGATTCATCCTGCGGATGCCCCGCCCGTTGAATTTCAATGTAATAGCTATCTGGAAAATATTTTTTCCATTGCAAGGCTTTTTGCCGCGCCTCATCCTCTTGACCGGCTAAAAGTGCTATTCCCACATCACCAAATCTAGCACCTGATAAAGCAATCAAACCTTCTGCATAATCCTTAAACCAAGTGGCATCTATCTCAGCTCGACCACGATATTGGTTGTTTAAAGAAGCTTTTGTTAGAAGTTCACATAAATTCAAATAACCTTGGTGACTTTTAACCAATAGCTGCAAACGAGAAGGTTTATCTCTTTCCTCATGATTGGTAATCCAAACATCACTACCAACAATCGGCTTAATACCTTCTTTACGCGCTGCTTGGTAAAACTTCACTAAACCAAAGGTGTTGGCCAAATCAGTTAAGGCCAAAGCTCCCATTCCATCCTTAGCCGCCAAAGAAATGGCATCATCTATGCGTACAGCCCCATCCACAATGGAATATTCTGAGTGGAGACGCAAATGGACGAAATTAGTATTTGAAGACATGAGATCATTTTAGCTATGTTGACTTGCAATTACCTTGGTCGCTTCGCCCCCTCACCCACCGGTGCTTTGCACCGAGGGTCGCTCGCAACCGCCCTTGGTAGCTGGCTCCACGCCCGGGCACATAATGGAAAATGGCTTCTTCGGATTGAAGACCTTGATTTACCTAGGTGCATTCCTGGGGCAGATCAAACCATCATCCAACAACTCAAGGCCTGTGGCCTTCATTGGGACGGTGACATTGAATACCAATCTAAGCGCACCGCGATTTATAAAACATATTTAGATACCCTCATCAGCTCTCATCAAGCTTTTGGCTGCCGCTGTACCCGCAAACAGATTGAAGATGCTTTAATTGCCAAAGGCATCATGCGCCAACGTCATGAGGAATTAATTTATCCAGGCACTTGCCGCGACCTAGGCTACTCAACAGAACCCTGCGCTTGGCGATTAAGGGTCGATGATGTTCAGCTAAGAAAGAGCGTTGGCGATTTTGTTTTACGCCGAGCTGATGGCATCTTTACTTACCAATTAGCAGTAGTGGTCGATGATCATCTACAAGGCATTACTCATGTGGTTCGAGGTGAGGATTTATTAGATAACACCGACCGCCAAATTTACTTGCAACAGCAATTGGGATTTAAAACCCCTCAATACTTGCACCTACCACTTGTACTAGACGCTAATCAAGAAAAGCTCAGCAAACAAACAAAAGCTGAGGCGATTAAGGTAGATACCCCAGAAAAGGTACTCAAAGCCCTCCAGGCAGCAGGAAAACATCTAGGGCTCACTAACCCCTTATTGAATTTGCCAACCTTACACACGGCCCAATGGCTAGCGATAGCGATAGAAAATTACAAGGAACTATTAGTGGCGGTTAAGAACTAATAAGAACTAATGTTCTCAAACTTATTTCTTCTTAAAGCCACCTAATAAAGCACCGACAGGTCTAGGGGCAGATTTAATCCCACTATGTTTAGGCTTGCTCTCATGAGTAGCTGATGAGGCCTGCTCTTCTTGGCTCTTAGCTGCTTGAGCCTGATAAGGCATATAAAAGAATGGATCCGCAGCAGGACCGCCCGCAGGATCAGGAACCGGCATACGCGTGAGTTTGCGGCTCATCAATTTTTCAATATCCAACAGCAATTTTTCTTCTGATGAATCGACTAAAGCAATGGCATCACCCTGAGCACCGGCTCGACCTGTTCGACCAATCCGATGAACATAGTCTTCTGCATTAAACGGTAATTCATGATTAATCACACAAGGCATGTCGGCAATATCCAAGCCCCTAGCAGCGACATCTGTCGCGACCAACACATCAACGACGCCTTTTTTGAATGCATCCAAAATTTGCATGCGCTCAATCTGACTCTTATCACCATGAATCGCACCAGCCTTAATACCGCTTCGCTCTAATGCGCTTGCTAACTTGCTACAACCTATACGACTGTTCGTAAAGACGATGGCTTGACGAGATAAACCCTGCTGAATACGAGCGTTTAATACTTTAACGACCGCATCTTTTTTACGCTCACTTGGCACCATATGAACAATCTGGCGCACCGTATCAGCTGCCGCATTATTTCTAGCTACTTCAACAGTAATCGGGTTACGCAAATAGCTCTGCGCTAATTTTTTAATCTCCGGCGAGAAAGTAGCCGAAAACAATAAAGTTTGTCTTTGCGCAGGAATCAAACTAATGATGCGCTGTAAATCGGGCAAGAAGCCCATATCCAACATACGGTCAGCCTCATCCAAAATTAAAAATTGGACCTGAGAAAGATTCGCGGTTTTTTGAGTGATGTGATCTAGCAAGCGACCAGGTGTCGCAATTAATAACTCAACACCTGAGCGTAATTGGGTCGTTTGCGGTGCCATATCGACACCACCAAACACAACCGCCGTTCTAATATCGGTGTGCTTAGCGTATTTGAATGCGTTATCAGCGACCTGATCTGCCAACTCTCTTGTTGGCGTCAATACCAAGGCTCGAATGGGGTGTCTAGCTGGTGATGCGCTATTGCTCGCAAATGGCAAAATATTTTGCAGAATGGGCAAAACAAAGGCCGCTGTTTTGCCTGTACCTGTTTGTGCCGCCCCCATCACATCGCTACCTTGTAAAACATGAGGCATGGATTGCGCCTGAATAGGCGTCGGTTTTACATAACCCTGCTCAGTAATGGCACGAGTAATCGGCTCAGCAAAGCCGAAATCAGCAAAGGTTAAATCGGAATTAATTTCTTGAATACTCACAGGGCTACATTATGGGCCCTGCGAGCACTTTATTTAGATTTTCTAAGGACTTTCTTTTAATTTCTTTAAGAAAGGCTTACAGGGCTGCAATACCAGCCTTGGCAATTTCAGCATCTTCACTAGATTTAACCCCTGAAACACCCACGGCACCAATTGTGTGACCATCCACAACAATATTGACACCACCCTCTAAGGTGCCATTCATCATCGGCGTTGCCTTCATGAAGGATTGGCGACCGCCATTAATGATGTCTTCATAAACTTTGCTCTCACGACGCCCTAAAGCAGCTGTTTTAGCTTTTTCTTGCGAAATGTAAGTTGAAATAGTTGGAGCCGCATCACGTCGTGTAAATGCTAATAAGTGGCCACCATCATCAACCACCGCAATAGAAACCCCCCAGTTATTTTGCTCAGCATGCGCATTGGCAGCCGCCAAGATTCTTTGAGCATCTTCTTGATTTAAATAAGCTTTTTGGCCCGGCATAAGGTCTCCACGTATCGATAGTTAAATTTGAGGCTCTACGATACCCGAATTTCCAACTTTTCTCCCTAAGCCTTGTGGTGATTATTAATGGATCACTATACAATTAAATAAAATATATAATGTATTAAGCTTAGCTATTTAAAGCTACAAGTTAAAACAAATAAGGACATTCATGAATATGCTTGCCTCCCCAACCACAACTGAGAAGCCTATTTTGGACATCAGCCTCATGCGCAAAAATGCAGACAATGCTTGTCGCATGATGAAAACACTCGCGAACCGCGATCGTTTGATGTTGTTGTGCCAATTAAGCCAAGGTGAAAAGCGTGTGGGTGAACTTGAAGAAGTGACCAACATCCAACAACCTACCTTATCGCAACAGTTAGCGGTTTTACGCGAAGAAGGTGTGGTCTCAACACGCCGAGATGGTAAACATATTTATTACAGTATTTGTAGCCCCATTGCGATGTCCGTAATGGAATTGTTGTACGCCACATACTGTGGCAATTAAGGAGATGAGTATGCAATGCAACGTTGGTGGTATTGATCGCGCTTTAAGAATTACTGTAGGCGCGTTATTAGTAATCTTGGCAATCACTGGTGTTATTGGCACATGGGGTTGGATTGGCGTAGTACCTATGGCAACTGGCATTTTCCGTTTTTGCCCAGCTTACCCATTACTAGGTATTAAAACTTGCAAAAAAGATTCTGGTTGCTGCTAATTAGCTAACTAGTAATCCGTAAAGTACCAAAGAGATGGTGCCAGTCAGTAAGGCTGGCACCATTCTTTTTTTGGGCGATGACACCATCACGGCCAAAGCTAATCCAGACACGATCAAGCGTACTATCAAAGGCACGCTCCCCAGCAGCCCTACCGGTAACAAAATAATCCTAACAGTCAAAGCTGCCACCATCGCATAGGTAACTGCAGATAACCACTTGAACAATTCACCATCCTGGCTAATTTTTCCAGAGAAATAAACGCCCAAACCACGCCAAAAATAAGTTCCGATACAAGCAAGAATCAAGGCGCTCCAAACACCAGCATCTTGAAATAAGTGAGATAGTTGTGTTGTCTCAAGCAAGATGCCGATTCCTCAAGTGTTTATCAATCACATAAGCCATTGATCCCCCGACCAGACCGCAAATCAATAAGGCATAGTTAGGTTGCCATAAATAAACTAATGGCCCGCTGATTGCGCCAATCACAATCGCAATACGATTGCCACGTGGCTTCACTTCTGTAAACGTTAACAAGAAAAATAGTGGATTGATAAAGACCAAACCAAGATTTAAGTAGGTCGGCACTTCACCAGCAATCAAATAACCTAGCACTGTCCCTGGCGTTGAAACTCCCCAACAAACCAAGGCAAAGCCTGTGTAATAAGACAATCGTTTGTCTGGATCTATCTTTGGAAAATCTTTCATGGCCACGGCCCATGAACTCATCGCCATGAAATGAACCAACAGGTAGTAGTAACGGCTACGATGTTTTTCCGGAAACTGTGGAAACAGTGTCAAACACATCGTAAAAAATCGTGTGGCCGTTAAAGTTACCGCCATCGCAATGGCAACACCGGATGCCCCAAGAATAACCATCTCTAACAACACCACTTGGCCAGGCAAAGCGAACATAAAGAAACTAGCAGCACTAGTGACCCACATGTCTAGGCCATTGGCTTTGCCCATCGCACCAAAACCCAACATGCCAGCAAATAGAACGGCAGCAGGAGCTGCTAAAGCATCCTTCGCACCTTCTAGTAAAACTGCTTTCCTTAATGTCATAGAAAGAGTTTATTGTTTTTTAGATATTTTGGCTGAGCGCCCAAAGAATATGTTCTTTGACAAGGGGTGAGGCGGCATCTAGCTTAGTCTGCAAAGCTGATTGAATCATTTCTCGTTCATTGGCAGGCACTTGGTTTGACCTTAAGGCATTCCCCATACCAACAGCCAAGTTTCTTTGCCAAGCTTGATAACCTATTCGCCGAATAGGGCTTCCCTCATGGCGCTTTAAAAAATCATCTTCTGACCAAGCCCACAAAGTTAATAAACTGCTTTGATCTAAGCCGTGCCTTGGTAAGAAATCTGGCAAAGGACTGATGTGGGCAAATTTATTCCAAGGGCAGACGAGTTGGCAATCATCACAGCCATACACACGATTCCCCATCATAGGCCTTAACGCTTCGGGAATAGCTCCTTGATGCTCAATCGTCAAATAAGAAATACATCGCCTAGCGTCAAGTTGATAAGGTGCCGTAATGGCTTGCGTTGGGCAAATATCAAGACATGCCGAACACTCACCACAATGCGCGGTCACTGGTGGGTCAATTGGAAACGGCACATCCACATAGATTTCACCTAAAAAGAACATCGAGCCTGCTTCACGATTTAGCAAGAGGGTATGTTTGCCTCGCCACCCCAAACCCGATTTCTGAGCCAACTCAACCTCCATGACTGGAGCTGAATCAGCAAATACGCGATAACCAAAGGAACCTATTTTTTCCTCAATCCGATGGGCCAAATCCTGTAAACGAGCACGCAATATTTTGTGATAGTCACGCCCTCTGGCATAAAGAGCAATCGTCCCATTGGTGGCCTGTAATTCTCTTTTTAACTCTAACTGACGCCAATCTAGCGCGGAACGTACTTCAGAGGTATCAGGCAAATAATCCATGCGAACAGTTAGTACACGAATCGTTCCTTCATGCAATAAAGCAGGCTGACCGCGCAAATGTTCGTGTTGGCTCATATAATTCATATCACCGTGACGACCAGCATCCAACCACTCTCTCAATTTGGGCTTAGCCTGACTCATATCTGTGTCAGAGACTCTGATATCACCAAAACCCAAAGAGCGAGCTTCATCTCTCAACCAATCAATCTGGTTAATCCAATCAGTAGGCAAGTTAGAGGGATCCAAGGGCGTCATTTCGTTCGGGTGATTTTTAATACTCAAGTGAGATTGTAGGTCGGCATGACAGAAAAAACATGTTCACCATCTCTTTCTTTTGTTTTATTAACTGAAGAACAAACAGCTCAGTTAGCAGCACAACTCGCTCATGCCATCGCTCATTTAGCATCGAATCAAACAGCACTTCGATTACATATTTCATTAATTGGAGATTTAGGTGCAGGGAAAACAACTTTTACTAGGTATCTCCTAAAAGCCTTGGGCCACACTGGAAAAGTAAAGAGTCCTACATACGCACTGTGCGAGCCTTACGACCTCATTGTGAGCGGCCATCAGTTAGCGGTTCATCATTTTGATCTCTACCGCATGAAATATCCCGAAGAATGGATAGATGCTGGATTTAGAGATACTTTTAGCAATCCTGGTATTTGCTTAGTAGAGTGGCCAGAAAAAGCTGAAGGCACTTTACCATCGGTCGACTGCACCATCAGTCTAGATATGAATGTAGATGAGAGCCGTCAGTTGGTGATCACCAGCCACTCACCTCTTGGCCAAGCTTTACTTGGTCACATTCACTAAATTGCTTCATTACGCCCCATGAAACGCCGCGCCGCCCTCAAAGTGATTGGTCAAGGAAGTGCTTTACTGCTCTTAGGGCCAGCTCAATTAGCTTGGGGCGCTAAATTGTTAGCAGTACGTGTTTGGCCGGCCGAAGACTATACCCGCATCACCCTTGAATCTGATCAACCATTAAAGTTATCCCATCAATTACTTAGCAAACCAGATCGTTTAGTGGTTGATGTGGAAGGCTTAGAACTTACCCCCACGATAAAAGAGTTAGTGGCTAAAGTTAAAACGGATGATCCGTATATTGCTCAAGTACGTGTTGGCCAGTTTCAAACAAAAATAGTTCGATTAGTGTTCGATTTAAAAGAAAGCATTCAACCTCAGCTATTTACACTAGATCCTGTGGGCGATTACCAACATCGCGCCCTATTTGATTTATACCCAACGGTTAGTAATGATCCGTTAATGAAATTAGTGCGCAATAGCGCCAAGAAATCAGCAGCTCTAGAAGCTGAGGACCCTATTGGAGCAATTGCTAGAAAAGAGATGGGTAAAGATATAAAAACAGTTGAGCCCAAACCTAGTAGTGACAAATCGACTAAACGCCTCCTAACCATTGCCATTGACCCTGGTCATGGTGGCGAGGATCCTGGCGCGATTGGCAAGAGAGGCTCTAGAGAAAAAGATGTGGTGCTATCGATCTCTAAGATTCTAAGAACAAAAATTGAGCAAGAACCAGATATGCGAGCCTACTTAACTCGAGATGGGGATTATTTTGTACCTCTACATATTCGAGTAAATAAAGCCAGAAGAATTCAGGCCGATTTATTTGTGTCTGTTCATGCGGATGCTTTTGTGCAACCCCATGCCAAAGGGGCTTCTGTATTTGCCTTATCCCAACAAGGAGCCACCAGTACAGCTGCTAGGTGGATTGCCAATAAAGAAAATAATGCCGACTTGATTGGTGGCTTAAATATCAAGTCACAAGATAAGCAAGTAGCACAACTTTTATTAGATATGTCGACTACCGCACAAATCAAAGATAGCCTAAAAGTTGGTGGTGCCGTTTTGCAAGAGATTGGCGGTTTTGCCAAACTACATAAGAATCATGTTGAACAAGCCAGCTTCGCGGTATTAAAGGCGCCGGATATTCCATCCATTTTGATTGAGACCGCTTTCATCAGTAATCCCGAAGAAGAAGCCCGCCTCACCGATACAAGCTACCAAGAACAGATTGCTACAGCGATCCTCAAAGGCATTAGAAATTACTTTGCCAAGAACCCTCCAGTAGCAAAATCTAGACAAATCTAGCTCTAATTTAAAAAGTCCGCTATAATCTTCTTTTTACAGATTTGGGTCGGTAGCTCAGTCGGTAGAGCAGCGGACTTTTAATCCGTTGGTCGCGAGTTCGAGTCTCGCCCGACCCACCAATCTATACAAAAGCCTCTGAATTTCAGAGGCTTTTTCTTTTTGATCTATCTAACAAGCGTGGACTGAGGATTCTCAGTCGACATTAAGCTCCAGTTTCGGGGCTTTTTGTTTCCCCAGATCAAGGGAATATCTTTAGACCCCAACCATCTGCTTTGCTATCCAGCACCTACCCCAATAGCAAATAATTACTTCTAAAAAAATTAAATTAAACCTTCAAAATTCAATTAGTAATGAGCGCCAATAAAACCACCTTTAGATCAAATAGATAAATATTTTTCTGCTTCTTGTGAACAAACTCTTGATTTAAAGAAATCTTTTACATATTATTGACAGCAACACGGCCCCTTTCTTTTGAGTCACCTCGGTGGCAAGAGAGCTTAGGGGTTTTTTATTTGAGCAAAGAATTAACCCCCAACACACACCCCTTAGGCAGCCCCATCCCCTCCAAATTTAATCCTAAATGATTTAAATTAGGGAAGCTATTAAGCAAAGCAACCATTCTTGTTGACCAAGAAGAGCTTGGATTAATGCCTTTCAGAACACGCTCAAGCATACAAAGCAATAAAAAACAGCGGGCTTTTGCATGATTATCATTTTCAAAATATGAAACCCAAGTCACTTCATTTGACGGGGGCAATTTAGGTTGCACAACGATATTTCTATTCCATAAACGACTATGGTGAGCACACACGTTACGCAAGTAATTAAAACTGTGGAGCCATGAAGCGAATATTCGACCATTTGCAACACCATACTTAGATGCAATTAAGTCTTGTTCTTCACTTTTCATCCCTGAAAACAACTTAGATAGGGTACCAAAATCCCATACTTCACATGCAACCCATATGCTTAAAGGCAAACCATACTTAGATCGATTATGAGATACAAAGTCCTCTTTTGACCTGGAAATTAGTTGAGCATGCTTACTTAACCAAGTGTGATAATTAGAAACCCCAGAACTTTTATCCAACTTGCCACTAAAGTCCAAATGAAAATAATCTTTATCTAAATAGGCAAACGGATCTTTTTTACCTAACCCATGAGCAATATCGACTCTAAGAGAAATCTCAACGCGCTCTAAAGCATCCAATATTAATAATCTTAGTTTTTTATCAAAAATATATAAATCTATAGAATTTTTGAAAGTGGCTCCACTTTTAAAAACATCTAAAACTATCGTCTCTTCCTTAATTTTTTTAGGTTTACCACCATGCTCCAAGCTAACCAAAAGGCCGCTACGCTCCTTAAATGCATGCCAATAACCACTCAATCTGTAATAACCAACTCTAGCCAAAAAATCAATTGCCTTTGAAGAACTCTCTACAGCCATCCCTCTCTCAATCAGCAGCTTTAATTGATCATCAAAACTTAACCACTTCTTTTCATATTTCATAAATAGAGTATTAATAAGAATTTCACGGAAGCGAATCAAGCACTCACTGAAATTCTCATCCCTAGAGCCTGAATTACCTTTGAAATGGTTTCAAAACGAGGTTTAGAGTTAGCTTTCAAGGCTTTATATAAAGCCTCTCTTGCCAACCCAGTTAAATCAGATACCTCAACCATCCCTTTTGCCCTAGCAATGTGACCTAATGCTGCAGCCAATTCCGAGGCATCTCCACCAGCAATAACCTGATTTAAATAACGCGCCATAGCCTTTTTACTCTTCAAATAACGGACTACATCAAACTCAGGCAAATCACTCACTTTAATTTTTTTTGTTTTTTTCATTTATTGTTAAGTCAATCGCTAAAATTTTCTCTAAACCAATTGTAATCGACCAATTACAATTGCTGAAGCCTTATATTTTCTAAGGTCTTAAACAACCTTAGAAATAATAGTCAACCACAGCAATATCAAAGTAAAGCTTAATGTCATCCATCAGCTTGAGATGCTCTGGATGAATCAAATAAGTCTTAAGATCTTCTTCGGTCTTAAATTCAGACTCCAGAACATAATCCCAGCAAACTGGTCTTGATAGCTCATTTTTAGACATGCGCCAAGATTGGATGAGATCAATGACTTGATCCAAACGCTTTAACCCAATATAGACGCGCTCCTCTAAGGCAGCATCCTGAGGCAATTCTGCTTTTTTCTTGAATAAAACAATATGTCTTAGCATCTCTACACTCCAACATGAATTAGCTTCATTAAATCACTTTTAAAGATTTTTATAAATTTCATGATAAAAATTAACCTATAGACACCATAGGCATTGAGCTAGCTCAGGTTTAAAGTTAATTTGTATCTAATTTGCATTGATATGTTTGACTTATTTGCAAAAAAGAAGCCCAATGGAAGCATAGACACAAGGAGAATGGCATGAAGATACTTTTACCGATTGATGGCTCAAAACATAGCCTCAAAGCTTGCGATTACATCATTAAGCATCTCAATATGTTTAACGCTGATGGAGTTAAGTTAGTGGTATTGAATGTACAAACAGACAATATTCCCCCAGAAGTCATGCAATACATTCCGCCTAAGTCGATTGCTAAATGGTACGACTCTCAAGCAGAGCTATCCTTAAAAGCAGGTGTTAGCAAGTTGAAGAAAGCCGGTGTTGCCTTTGACGTTGTAAAGAAAACAGGCCATATCTCAGACACAATCCTTGAACAGGCCAAGAAAATGAAAGCTGACCTGATTGTGATGGGTTCTCATGGCCGCGGCGCCCTCATGAATCTATTCATGGGTTCTATTGCCACACAAGTACTTGCCCAATCTAAACAGCCTGTATTAATTATTCGTTGATATTTGCTGGTTGCTGGTATTTATTGAGGCTGATAGTTGTTAATTAAATTAAATCGGTGGGCACGAAGTTAATTACTTCTTCCCGCCTATTTTTCCTTCGGTACCGTTGAGCAATTTTTCAATATTGCCTTTATGACGCCAAATTAATAAAGCACTCATAGCCGCTACTGCAGCTGCCATCGGCTGCACCCCAAATAGAAAAATAAAGTACAAGGGTGCAAATAAAGCCGCAATCAAGGCCGCTAACGATGAGTAACGCATAAATACCGCCACAATTAACCAAGTTGATAGAGTTGTTAAACCTAAGACCCAATTAATCGCCAACAAGATACCTAATGCTGTAGCAACACCCTTGCCACCTTTGAATCCATGAAAGATTGGAAACAAATGGCCTACAAAAGCAGCCGTAGCTGCCAAAGGTAACACCCAAGAATCCACCTCAACACCCACCATGGCACGAGCAACCATAATCGCCACATAACCCTTTGCAGCATCGCCTAGCAGCGTTAAAAAAGCAGCTGCCTTATTACCCGTCCTTAAAACATTGGTAGCGCCTGGGTTGCCGGAGCCATAGCTGTGTGGGTCTGGCAAACGCATCGCTTTACTAACTACGACCGCAAATGAAATAGATCCGATGAGATAAGACCCAAGAATAAGTAGTCCGTAAAAAATAGTTTGGTTCATAGTTAGGCTCTAGGATGGTGCTGTTGATGAATATTCTTTAAACGCTCACGCGCAACGTGAGTGTATATCTGAGTGGTGGATATGTCTGCATGCCCCAATAATAATTGAACCACTCTTAAATCAGCGCCATGATTTAACAAATGTGTTGCAAAAGCATGCCTGAGAGTATGTGGTGATAAAGGCACCAGAATGCCCGCTTGCGCTGCATGACGTTTAATCATGTGCCAGAACGTTTGCCTGGTCATACCGTCTGTCGTATGCCTAGCTAAAAATAAATGCTGGCTGGCCTTGCCATCTAATATTTGCGGGCGAGCCTCACCAATATAACGCTTGAGCCATTGCGCAGCTTCCATACCAAACGGTACCAAACGCTCTTTACCGCCCTTGCCGCTCACCACACGCACCACACCTTCATTAAGGCCCACTTCAATTGTTTTTAAATCCACAATCTCTGAAACCCGCAAACCACTGGCATACATCAACTCCAGCATGGTTCGATCTCTCAACCCCAAAGGAGTTTCTACATCTGGCGCATTCAGTAAGGCCTCTACCTGAGCCTCACTCAATGTTTTAGGAAATCTTGGCGCTTGCTTAGCTGCCCTCAAATTAATACAAGGATCGACCTTGATATAACGCTTACGAATCGCTAATCGATAAAAACGTTTTAGAACAGTTAAACGACGATTAGCCGTGGTTGCTTTATCACCCCGACGATGCGCCATATACCCCATCACATCCGCAGACAGGACATCATATAAATTTTTATGTCCTGAGGTTTCTGCATCTAACCAACGAGCGAATAGCATCAAGTCACGACGGTAGGCTGATAAGCTGTTCTTAGATAAGCCATCTTCTAACCAACAGGTATCGCAAAAAGTATCAATAGCTTCTAAGCTAGCAATTAATTGTTTGCTAGTGGTGGGTTTATTTTCTGAATCTATGTCAGAACTTGTTTTTTTGACTACCATTGAGCTTTTATTCTAAAAGAGACTGCTGTGAACTCCGCATTTTTGTTGCTTCCCGATTTTTTGCTTATTTTGCTAGGGTTCTTATTAGTCCGCTACTCCCCACTCAACAAGAGCGTTTGGGAAGGTGCAGAAAAACTCGTCTACTACCTCCTATTCCCATCGCTTTTATTTAATTCGATTAACCAAACGAAGTTTGACTGGGCTGGCACATCACATATGTTGGTGGTAGCAGCTGTTGCATTTTTCTCAGCAGCTTTTTTAGGATGGTTATCTCATTTCTTTGCCAAAAAGCACCCGATGACCTGGGCATCAGGATTTCAAACATCATTCCGCTTTAACTCTTACATTGCGTTTGCAGCAGCAGGTCGACTAGCTGGTGAAGAAGGTGTCGCACTGATGGCTATTACGGTTGGATGTCTAGTGCCTGTGGCCAATGGAATGGCTGTATGGGCTTTAGCGAAGCATTCAGAATCTCATCTATTCAAAGAGTTAATGAAGAACCCACTGCTTGTGGCAACTAGCTTAGGCTTACTCAGCAATATTTTTGGTTTGACCTTACCTGATTATTTAGCACTGAGCTTAGCGCGCATGGGTGCAGCCTCTATCTCGTTAGGTTTATTAACTGTAGGTGCAGGACTGATGTGGTTTGAAAGCAAACGAGACGGCGCCCTCGTGGCCTATTGGACCACCGTGAAATTAATTGCCATGCCTGCCATTGCATTTTCACTAGGAAAATACATTGAACTGCCTACAGCTCAACTCAATAGCGTGGTGCTATTTGCAGCTATGCCAACAGCTACTAGCGCTTATGTGCTTGCCAATCGCATGAAAGGCGATGGGAAAATTGTAGCCATCAGCATTTCTGTGATGACCTTAGGTGCAGCTATTACGTTGCCGTTTTGGTTAATTCTGCTGAAGTAGTAAATTTAAGGTGTCGTTATTGAAAAATAACAGGCTCAATAGTGAGTTGCACCTTAAATTTCTCTTGCACCTTTTGCTGAATATCTTGAGCCAATTGCAATAACTGCTCACCTGTACCACCACCATGGTTGACCAAGACTAAGGCCTGCTTGTCATAGACTCCCACAGCACCCTGTCGGTAGCCCTTGAAGCCACACTGGTCAATTAACCAACCAGCGGCTAATTTCCAAGCTTTAACCTGATGAGATGGGGTAGATAGCTCATATGCAACCAATTGAGGAAACGCTTGCTTGAGTTGCGCGTACTGCTCATTTGAAACCATCGGGTTATGAAAAAAACTGCCCGCATTACCTAGCACCTGCGGATCAGGCAACTTCGCTTTTCGAATCTCACAAACTTTGTCAAAAATAGCTGAAGCTGTTACCAATTGAATTGCGCCAGTCGTATTGTTAAATGCCTTTGCCAATTCTGCATAAGATAGATTGGCTTGCCACTCTTTGGGCAATGCAAAACACACGGAGCTCACGATATAGCGATGTGGATGGTGCTTAAATACACTGTCACGATAAGCAAACTGGCAGTCTGTTTTATTAAAACGCACCCATTCTTGAGTTTGTGCATCAAATGCTTCCAAAGAATCAAAAACATGAGCGACCTCTAAACCATAAGCCCCAATATTTTGTATCGGTGAAGCTCCCACGGTTCCAGGAATCAATGCCAAGTTTTCAAGTCCCGCATATCCCTGATTAAGAGTCCAAGCCACAAAATCATGCCAATTCTCGCCAGCCATAGCCTCAACATAAAAATGACTGTCCGTCTCCTTCACCAGTCGACGCCCCTTGATAGCCATTAAACCAACATACCCAGGGATGTTTTTAGCCAAAACCAAATTGCTGCCACCACCCAATATGGTCCAGGCAGCCTTATCTTTATTAGCTTGATCGATCAATGCAGGAATCTCTTGGCGATCAGTTATATGAACCAATCGCTCAGCCAAAACATCGAACCCAAAGGTGTTATGCGAGCGCAATGTCGCATTTAAATCAATCTTCATGCCACAATCTTAACTGTGATTAACTTTGTTTTAGACATTTAGGTGAACTATGCCCTCATTTGACGTTGTATGCGAACCAGACATGATTGAAGTTAAAAATGCTTTGGAACAGTCCAATAAAGAGATTTCTACGCGTTTTGACTTCAAAGGATCCGATGCTCGTATCGAGCAAAAAGGTGAAGAATTAACTCTTTTTGGTGATGATGATTTTAAATTACGCCAAGTTCGTGATGTGCTATTAGCGAAATTAGCGAAACGCAACGTTGATGTGCGTTTTTTAAAAGACGGTAAATTAGAAAAGATTTCTGGCGATAAATTAAAGCAAATCGTTGAAATCCAAAAAGGTATCAGCACGGAAATCGCTAAAAAGATTGTGCGCTTAATTAAAGATAGCAAGATTAAAGTACAAGCAAGTATTCAGGGTGATGCCGTACGTGTAACAGGCGGTAAGCGCGATGATTTACAGGCGGTCATGGCGTTGCTACGCAAAGACGTAGAAGAAGCGCCACTAGGCTTTAATAACTTTAGAGATTAATCATTCATCAACTAAATCATCAGTTAATTTGATTCTTTAATTGGTTGAAATAAAAAGGGACAGTGAAAACTGTCCCTTTTTTAATGACTATAGTTTAGTCAGCGTATTTTATAAACCGCCGTTTTGCTGAGCCACCATCATGTAAAGCATTGGGATAGAGAACATCGTATTAAAACGTGATGTCAACATAGCCAATCTAGCAGCAGCAGCTTTTTCGGCAGCTTCAACTTGAACAATGCCCAAAGCTTTCTTCTGATTTGGCCAAATGATGAACCAAACGTTGAAAGCCATCACAATCGCCAACCACATACCGATACCGATTGCCAATACTGGACGTTGTAATGTCAAAGCTTCTACAAGGTAACCATTAGCGCCAGCCAATGACAAACCTGTTAAAACTGTAAATAAAGCAGCGTAGCGGAACCAGAACAATGCAGCAGGTGCAATCACTTTGCTGATAGCAGGTTTTTGCTCGTCAGGAATCTTTGGCATAGATGGAATCTGCACAAAGTTGAAATACCACAACAAGCCAATCCACATAACACCTACTAATACGTGCAACCAACGCATTACAAACGCGCCCCATGCATGATCAAAAGCAATCGCGTTACCAGTTAATGTAGTAACTGCTGCAATGATCAAAACCAACAAAACAACACCAGCAATAATGGTACGTTGTAGAGATTGTAAGATTGATCCCATTTTATTTTCCCCTTTGGAATATTCAATATTGTTTAGATAAAAGTGACGGGCCAAACAGCTCATCACTTATGCCTGTGCGGATTATCCATGATTTAGCTAAATTTAGCTAAATGCGTTAAAAATGATTAATTCTGTACCGTAATGTCTGAGAATTGAACTTCTGCCTGACCTTCAGCAACCCTTAATTCAAATACTTCTCCAACAACTGCTTGCTTTGGATTTCTGATCGCTTGCCCATCTTGAGTCATTAAAACAGCATAACCTCGCTCCAAAGTACGCTGAGGATTCAACAGTTCTAAATGATTGATGCGAGCCTTATGGGTTTGCTTATACATGCCAAGCTGAGATACCCAAGCTTGATTCATGCGTGCCTGCAGTTGTTGCACCTTCTCCCGCATTCTCTCTGGATTGGGTATGGCGTGAGACAAACGTAATGACAGTTGATCTAAACGTTGAGCTTCTCGATCGACACGCTGCGTCATACGCATACTCATTTTTTGTGACAAGGTCGCCAAATCTTGCAAGAGCACATCTCGATCAGGCGTCACCAACTCAGCAGCACCGGTTGGTGTGGGGGCCCGAAGATCCGCCACAAAATCAGCAATCGTGAAATCAGTCTCATGACCCACCCCAGAAACAATCGGAATAGGTGACTCTGAAATACAACGGGCTAACGCCTCATCATTAAATGCCCATAGGTCTTCAATACTGCCACCACCCCGCACCAATAACAGCACTTCTAATTCACCATGCTTGGCAAGCTCGTAAGCTACTCTTAGGGCCTGCATCAGTGCAGGTGGAGCATCGGCTCCCTGAACTAGGCTTGGAAACACGGTAATAGGAATATGTGGCGCTCTACGCTCTAAGGTCGTTAAGACATCTTTTAATGCTGCAGCTTGAGCCGATGTAATCACACCAATTGCTTTAGGATATTTAGGTAAAGCTCTTTTATGAGCCTCATCAAACAGCCCTTCTGCATTTAGTTTTTCTTTAAGTTTTAAAAATGCTTCATATAAACCGCCTTGACCTGCGCGGCGCATGAGCTGCACATTGAGCTGAATATCGCCGCGTGGCACATACATACTCACTTGGGCTGCTACTTCAACCAAGTCCCCTTCTTTGGGCAAAAAACCTACTTGGCTATTTCTCCCACGAAACATAACCCCTCTTAGTTGGCCATCTGCATCCTTTAAAGAGAAATACCAATGCCCACTGTCATAAGCCTTAAAGTTGGAAATCTCCCCCCGAACCCAAACCTGACCGATTTGCCCTTCCAAGACTTCAGCAATAGCGCGGTTAAGCGCTCCAACTCCAATAATTTCTCTTGATATTTCTGTCATTTTTTCAGGTTAAATCAGTATCTATAAGGGGTAAAGCCAAATAACTATCCACAGGGCTTGATAAAAAAAGGTGGTTTAAACAAAAATTACCTTTAGATTCAATAATAATTAATTATCTCATTGATTTATATATTATTTTTATGGTTTTTTCATTCAAGAAACAAGACCTGCCACGAAGAATCAAGGGCTTAGGAGGGCTCTTGAAGAAAGTTTTTCACATAGTTATCCACAAGCTTGATGTTCGTCTTTGGAGCAAGCCCCCACCTTCGTTTAAAGTAGAGGTATATGTATACCATCTTAATCGCTGCAGGCTGGCCAGTATGGCCCCTTTTACTTACTTCTATCATCACTTTGGCTATATTGTTGGAGCGCACTTGGTTTTTACAAGCCAAACGGGTCTCCCCAGCGCACCTAACAGAAGGCGCTATCCAATTAGCTGATTCTGGGGCACTTAACTCGCCACAAACAGCAGAACAAGCAATTCAAACCTTATCTGAAGCTGCTCCTTTGGGTCGCATATTAGGTGCTGCTCTAGAGCAACAATCTCAAGGCGCAAACGAAGAAAAAACAATTGAAGCGATGCAAGAAGCGGCAGAAGAGGTGACATTACTGTTAGACCGCTACATGGGTGCATTAGCAACGATCGCTACCATTGCACCGCTACTCGGTTTATTTGGCACCGTTGTGGGCATGATTGAAATTTTTGGCAGCCAACAAAGTAACAGTGCCAATCCCCAACAATTAGCCCACGGTATTTCTATTGCGCTTTACAACACAGCATTTGGTCTTTTAATTGCTATTCCAGCCTACACAGGATGGCGTGCTTTGAAAGCAATGGCTGAAAAACGTCAACGCGAATGCGAAACAGCAGCCAAAAAATTATTGCGTCATCTTTTTAAAGCTGCGTAATTGATTGGTGCTATCTATGATTTTTAACCAATCATCTAAAAAGAATATCTTTAGCACCAATGGGCAAAACGTTAGCCAACAGAGTGCGCCAGAAATCAACCTGATTCCTTTTATTGATGTGTTGTTGGTCATCCTGATTTTCTTGATGATTTCAACAACTTTTACACGTTACCAAGAGTTATCTATCACCTTACCTAGCGCAGAAGGTGCGGCATCGACTAGCAAACCAAAAGATATTGCTGTTGCTATCTCTTCCGATGGTCGTATCGCCATTAACGGTAAACGCATTGCCGTAGATGATTTGAGCAATTCATTAAACGCGGCTGCCAATCAAGCAGGTAAAAGTGAGAATGGCCCAATGATCATCATCGCTGCAGACGGCAAAGCACCGCATCAAGCAGTGATGCAAGTCATGGAAGCGGCTCGCAATGCCAATCTACCAAATGTTGTTTTTGCGACTCAATCAAAGTCAAAATAAATTGCTATGAGCAACCCATCTTCTTCTGCGCACACCTTTCAACGGGCGCCTAGCTATTGGGAAAAAAAAGGCTTAGTTGCCTTGTTGCTTTGGCCGATTTCCAAATTGTTTGGATTCGTTAGTCAATTCAGAAGATGTTTATATGGCTTCGGTTTACTTAAAAGCAATGCCTTAGATGTTCCCGTCATCATCGTTGGCAACTTACGCGTTGGCGGCACGGGAAAAACACCGACCGTATTGGCCATAGCAAAAAAATTATGCGAAGAAGGTTTTCACCCAGGTATTATTTCTAGAGGTTACAAAGGGGCTCATAGTAAAAATGAGCAAGGCTTATCAGCCCCCCTTGAAGTGACACAATTGTCTGATCCTCTAAAAATGGGTGATGAACCTTGCTATATGGCACAGCAATTAGCCAAGTTGAATCTTCAAGTACCTATTTTTGTCCATCATCTGCGCACCGCCAGTGCAGAAGCATTATTGAAGGCTTTTCCACAAGTGGATGTCTTAATCAGTGATGATGGCTTACAACACTATGCCATGAAACGATGGCCTGCTCGTGAAGGCGGTCGAGATATTGAATTAGTCGTCCGCGATGCCAGAGGTGAAGGTAATGGCTTTTTATTGCCGGCAGGTCCTTTAAGGGAAAGTTCTCACCGTGCTCGCGATTACACACTGACTTTAGGCGAAACTATTAGCGGGCCTTATCTTGCCGATGCACCCAACTTTCATTTAGAAACTGAGCTCGCTAATGCCTATCAGTTATCTAACCCATCACAGCAAAGACCACTAACTGATTTTTCTTCGGAAGATGCTCTAGTTGCTGCTGCTGGCTTGGGTAACCCTAAGAAGTTTTTGATGTGCTCAAAGCTCAGGGATTAAGCATTCAGCCCTTACCACTACCCGATCATTACGACTTTCAAGAAAATCCATTTAAAAACATTTCTGCATCCGCCATTCTGATAACCGAAAAGGATGCCGTAAAATGTTCTCAAATTGCTGAATATCAATCTGATGAGCGAATTTGGGTGGTACCTGTGAATGTCCGCCTACCAAAAGACTTCGTCACGCTCATGACGGATATTTTGCATAGACCACAACCATAGTGCCTTAGTGGATGAGTACTCAAGAACTAACTGGAACTGATTAAGAAATCATGGATAAACGTTTACTAGATATTTTGGTCTGCCCTATTTGCAAATCTAGCTTGGTGCATGATGTTGAAAAAAATGAGTTGATTTGCAAAGCCGATCAACTAGCCTACCCAATTCGCGATGGCATTCCAGTCATGCTAGCTACCGAAGCTAGACCCTTAAATGGTCAATAAAGCACATTCTTTTATTGCGGTTATCCCCGCACGTTTAGCGTCAACACGCTTACCCAATAAACCGTTAGCAGATATTGGGGGTAAACCCATGGTGGTTCGTGTGGCTGAAAGAGCCCTGCAATCTGGTGCTTCCAGAGTTGTCGTAGCGGTCGATGATGTCAGCATCGCTGATGCTTGCAAAGTTCATCAATTAGATGTGATGCTCACTTCCAACCAGCACCCTACGGGAACGGATCGCCTTAGTGAAGTGGTCCGTAAACTTAATCTAAGTGATGATGAGATTGTGGTGAATGTGCAGGGCGATGAACCACTCATCCCACCTGAATTAATTAGCCAGGTCGCACAAACACTAGCTGATCATCCTAAAGCGGCTATTGCAACAGCGGCCTTAGCCATTCATGATCAAGCAGAAATTAACAATGCCAATGTTGTTAAAGTAGCCATGGATCATGCGCAGCAAGCTTTGTATTTTTCAAGAGCACCTATCCCTTATAGCCGTGACCCTAACAAATACCAAGCACAGTGCTATCGCCATATTGGCATGTATGCGTATAAAGCTAGTTTCTTAAAAGAATTTGCTAACTTAGCTCCAGCCCCTATCGAAGAAGCTGAGTCACTAGAACAGCTACGTGCCATGTGGTATGGGTACGCTATTCAAGTACTGGTGACTGATGCAGCTCCTCCACCAGGGGTAGACACAGCTGAAGACCTAGAGCGCGTTAGAGTGGCTTTTAAACAGTCTATTTAATTTATTTTCAGTTTTCTCAGGGAAATCCTGATGCCAGAAAATTGGATTTAAGCCCAAATAATGGGAAAATCAAGCACTTAAAGCGCATCAGTCAGCTTGTTGTCAAAGAAACAGCCTACTCTTGTCGTTTTTCTAGAATTAGCAACACCCATCAACTTATAAAGGGAGTTAAACCATGCGCTTGATCCTATTAGGTGCCCCTGGCGCCGGTAAAGGTACGCAGGCTAAGTTTATTTGCGAGAAATTTGGTATTCCTCAAATTTCTACAGGCGATATGTTGCGCGCAGCTGTTAAAGCTGGCACACCACTTGGCATTGAAGCTAAAAAAGTTATGGATTCAGGCGGCCTTGTTTCTGATGAAATCATTATTGGCTTGGTTAAAGATCGTTTAACTCAAGCGGATTGCGCTAAGGGTTATTTATTTGATGGATTCCCACGCACCATCCCTCAAGCTCAGGCTATGAAAGATGCGGGCGTACCGATTGATTACGTTCTTGAAATAGATGTACCGTTTGATGCAATCATCGATCGTATGAGTGGTCGTCGCGTTCACGTTGCTTCTGGTCGCACCTACCATGTCACATTCAACCCTCCTAAGGTAGCTGGCAAGGATGATGAGACTGGCGAAGAATTAATCCAACGCGAAGATGACAAAGAAGAAACTGTTAAAAAGCGTTTGGATGTTTATGATGCCCAGACACGTCCATTAGTTGATTACTATTCTTCATGGGCAAAAAATGGTGATGCGACTGCCAAAGTAGCAGCCCCAGCTTATCGCAAAGTTGAAGGTACTGGCTCTGTGGACGCTATTACAACTAACGTGTTTGCTGCGCTTAAGTAATAAGCAGCTAGTTACTGTTGTAACAAAAAATCCGTTACTAGTTAACGGGTTTTTTATTGGCTGCTTGGTTATTGGCTAAGTTACTTTGCGTAATGCGTTGGATCAGGAACATGAGCATTTGCAAAGCCTTCTTTGCGTAGGCGGCAAGATTCACAACGACCACAAGCTTCGCCTGTTGAGTTGGCCTGGTAACAAGATACGGTCATTGAAAAATCAACGCCCAACTGCATACCCGCTTGAATAATCTCAGACTTACTCAATGAAATAATTGGTGCGTGGACTCTAAAACGAGTTCCTGCTTGTGTAGACTCTACCCCTGCTTTAGTTGCTAAATTGGCTGTTGCCTCAAATGACTTCACATATTCAGGACGGCAATCTGGGTAACCAGAGTAATCAACCGCATTAGCCCCAAAGAAAATATCTAAACCACCCAAAGCCTCTGCCCAGCCTAATGCTACTGACAACATAATGGTGTTACGAGCAGGCACATAGGTAATTGGAATCTCATCTTTTGCACTTACGCTCGTTGGCACGGCGTAGGCATCGTCTGTTAATGCCGAGCCACCTACAAAACGACGTAAATCTAAATCAATGATTTCATGGCGAGCAGCGCCTAAATTTTTAGCAACACGCACGGCTGCATCTAATTCTGAGGAGTGACGTTGCCCATAACGAAACGATAGCGCATAAGGCGTGTAATCTAGCTTCTTAGCAATAGCCAAAACCGTTGCAGAATCCAAACCGCCCGACAACAAAATAACAGCAGGCGCCCCTGGGGTACGCGCGCGCATGGATTCAAAATCAAATGACATAGCGAAAGTTCTTTATTTCAAACGCTTCAAAGCTTGCTTAGCCAAACCAGCTGCTTCACTATCAGGGTGCTTAGCAATCAAGGCTTCTAAGGTTTTTTTACCGGCTGGTTTTTGACCTGACTCTACTTGGCTGTTAGCTATTGTTAACAAAGCATCTGGCGTTCTCACATGAAGTGGATAACGCTTTACCATCGCTTGTAGACTAGCGATAGCTGCCTTGTAATCCTTTTGGGCGTAGTTCACATTACCCAACCAAAATTGAGCTAAAGGCCAGTAAGGGCTATCAGGATACTTCTTTACAAAGCTTTGAAAGCTTGCCTCAGCTTTTTTCATATTCGAGTCTTGGAAAGCTTTTAATGCCGCTTCATAAGCCTCTTTTTCACCGGCTTGCACTGTGCCCTGCACACCTTCAATTTCCAACACTTGAGGTTCAAACTTCTTAACGCGACCATTTAGGTCTTGATAGAAGCTTTTTTGTTGCGCCATTAATTCTTCCATCTGCTTTTCAAGTAGCTCTGTGCGCCCACGTAGACGCGCATTTTCTTGAACAGCTTGCTCTAACTGATTTTGCAAGTCAATTTGCGCCTGCTGACCAGCAGTTACTTGTGAACGTAAATCCAAAATGGCTTTACGTGCTTCATTGTCTTCAAAAATAGCTGCTGCAGGAAAGCTATAAGTCGCTAAAGCAACAAAAACAACAGCGGCCAACGCCGCTGTTTGATGGTGCAAAGAAATTAAACGCTTAATTGGCATTTTGTTAACTCGATTGATTAGTAAGCAATATCAGCGCGACGATTTTCTTGCCAAGCAGCTTCATTACTACCTTCAGCCTTTGGTTTTTCTTTACCAAAGCTGATGGCTTCCATTTGAGCATCAGACACGCCTAAAAGTGACAATGATTTACGCACCGCTTCAGAGCGACGTTGACCCAAAGCCAAGTTGTACTCTGTTGTGCCACGCTCATCCGTATTACCTTCTAACTTAATCTTGCGATCCTTGTTGGCTTTTAAATAATTAGCATGTGCCTGCAATGTTGCTTGGTACTCAGGTTTCACTGTGTAACTGTCAAAATCAAAATAAACGCTACGCTTAAATAATGGGCTCTTTGGATCATTCCAAGGTTGTGAGCTGAAGTCACCACTTGATGACTTACCGGCACCATCCACATCATCCAATTTAACGCCTGATGCACAAGCCCCTAAAAAAGCAACTGAAAGTAATAAAGCTGCACGACGGGCCATAGAAAATTGATTCATACATCCTCCAAAAAATAAATTCTTTTTCACTTCTTTTTAACTACTTGTTCTACTTGAAAAGCTTTTAAATTCTTCAACTTTTCATCAATTAATGCCTATCGTAACAAATACCAATGAAGCAATGATAAAAGCCGTACTCTAGCTTTTATCAATCCATAAAGGGGCCCCAAGCTGGCTCACGAATATCAGCACCAGGCAAACTTAATACTTGTTTATTTTTTCCATCAATAGAAACCGCCATCAAAACAGGCTTACCACCATTGCGAGCAGCAAACAGTACATAACGGCCGTTTGCAGCAAAAGTAGGAGTCTCATCACGATTACCATCGCTCAAAGCCATCACCTCACCCGAAGCTAAATCTTGAAGATGCAAACGATAAGCGCCACCTACACGAGCTACGTAAACTAAATTTTTACCATCAGGAGAAATACGCGGACTTGTCACAAAACCAAGTTTAAACGTCACGCGTTGAGCACCACCGTCACCCTCACCTTCTGTAGACATGCGGTAAATCTGTGGGCTACCACCACGATCACTCGTGAAATAAATAGACTTACCATCTGGCGACCACTGTGGCTCTGTATCAATCGAATAGCCATGTGTCAAACGTCTTAAACCTGTGCCATCTGCATTAATACGATAAATCTGTGTGTTGCCATCTTTAGATAATGCAATCGCTAAATGGCGTCCATCTGGTGACCATGCTGGCGCGCTGTTATTACCTTTTTGGTTTGATAAGATAGTGCGACGACCAGTTGCTAACTCATGGACGTAGATAACTGGTTTACGTGACTCAAAAGACACATAAGCTACTTTTCTGCCATCTGGTGACCATACTGGAGAAATGATTGGTTCATTACTAGATAAAGCAGGTTTAGCATTTTCACCATCTGAATCAGAGATAACTAAACGGTTATTTTTACCTGAACGGATCACATAAGAAAGGCGTGTTGAAAACACACCACGCTCACCAAGGATTTTTTGAATGATGTCATCAGCAATCTTATGACCAGCCAAACGTAAATCATCAGCAGTGACCGTCACAACAAGGCCACCCAAACTTTCACTTTTACGAATATCAAATAAACGGTAACGAATTTCGTATCTGCCATCAGATAATTTATTGACGCTACCAACTGCTAGCGCATCAGCACCTCTAGCAGACCAAGAATTAAAATCTGGTTTGATATCCCACGCTAATTCAGCGCCACCTGACTCTACGTTACGCATGGCACCACTTCTTGCCAAGTCAGAACGAACCACATCGGTTACGCGCAAAGGTAATTTACTTTCGTCCGCAAATCGCATCACAGCGATCGGAAACAAAGACTGTCCCACTCCAGAGATCTCAATATTCATTTGAGCGTGAGCAACCATTGAGATCAACATCACATGCGTTGCAACAACAAAAGTGATAGCTCTTTTCAATACGGCAATTAATTTCATTGGGTCTCTCATCAATCCTTAGGCTTAAAGGTTAAGCGCATTTGTTTGGGCACCTTGCCATCATCATCTTTAGGTAATGTTTTTGCATCATCGATAGCCCTTAATACAGCTCGATCCCAGGCAAGATCTCCACTACTCTTAAGAACATTTCTGTTGATGATACTGCCATCAGGCGCTAACTCAACAGCTACTTCTACAGCAGGGTTACCAGCTACTAGAGATGGGTTAAATACAATCAAAGGCAAAATTTTACGGCGCACTTTATCCGCGTAACCTGGTTTAGCATGGCCACCACCGCCGACACCATCACCAACCACACCACCACGGCCACCGGCCGCACCTTCTTTACCAGCTGCGGAGCGCAATCTCGCTAACTGATCAGCACGTGATTTATCTTGCGCCAATGCTTCTTTTTTAGCCGCGTCAGCCTTAGCTTTATCTTGTGCCTTTTGTTTCTCTTCCTTAAGCTTCGCTTCTTTTAGCTTAGCCTGTTTTTCTTCTTCAGCCTTTTGCTTTTTTAGCTCTTTTGGGTCAACCTTTTTAACTGGCTTCTCTTCTTTTTTTGGTTCAGGCTTAGATTCTTTTTTTCTCTTAACAGCAATATCAGCTTTGTCATCCGCTTCCATTTTTTGTTCAGATACCTGTACAGGCGCGCTTTTCACTACGGGCACGTTATCCCAGATCTCAGCTTCTAAACCAGCAGGTGTTTGACTCTTCCAATTCAGGCCAAATGCTAAAAAGAAAAATAACAACAAATGCATGCCCAAAGCCCATATAAAGGCTTTACGCATACCAGTATCTGCATGCAATCTGGCACGAAAATCATGAACTGGAAATGTTGCGGAACTCAATTACTCTTCACCGCCAAACCAACACGTTTTACGCCATTCTCTTTTAGGCGCGCCATCACATCCATCACGATTTCATATTTGATAGATTTATCAGCTGCAATCACCATGGGTTCATCCACTGCTAATTCAGCGCGCTCACGTGCAAAAGCACTCAACTCTTGGCGAGATAAAGTTCTATCTGCTTTACCTTCGCTTTTTACAAGAATTGTTTCATCAGCAGAAATATTTAATAGCACTGGCGGTAAAGGTTGAACCTGAGCACCACCGACTGTTGGCAAATTAACCACACCAGGATTAACCATCGGCGTGGTAACCATAAAGATCACCAACAAAACCAACATCACATCAATGTAAGGCACGACATTAATGTCAGCCATTGCACGTCTTCTACTACCCGACTTTCTAGAGATACTTGCCATCTCAATCCCCTAATGTCTTGATCTTAGTAACGAGCTTGTTGACGTTGAAGAATGTTAGAGAACTCTTCGATGAATGTTTCAAAACGAATCGCTAAACGATCGATATCTGCTGCATTACGGTTATAAGCAACTACAGCTGGAATCGCAGCGAATAAACCAATCGCGGTAGCCACTAAAGCTTCTGCAATACCAGGGGCCACACTTGCCAAAGTCGCTTGTTGCACATTCGCTAAGCCGCGGAAAGAATTCATAATCCCCCAGACTGTGCCAAACAAACCAATATAAGGAGATACAGAACCAACGGATGCTAAGAACGGTAAATTCGCTTCTAAGCTATCCATCTCGCGCTGATAAGAAGCTTTCATGGCGCGGCGTGCACCATCAATTTCTTTACCTTTTAAGAACTCCTGCATGCCACTTTCAAAAATACGCTCTAAAGAAGCAGCAGGATCTTGATTGCGCTTAGCGCCTTCGAGCAAAGTATTTAAATCACCACCTGACCAGAAATCACGCTCGAATCGCTCAGTATCTTTGTGTACAGCCTTAAGAGAAATGCCTTTTTTGAAAATAATCGTCCAAGACGCTACTGAAAGACTTAGTAATAACAACATCACTAACTGCACCAAGACACTGGCGTTCAGAACTAGTGACAATATGGATAAATCTTGAGTAGCGTGCATAAATTATTTTCCGCAGAGATGAATATGGAGTAACTCTTAGTGATTTTTGATAAACATTAATAACTATTAATAACGATTAAATAGCCTAGCTATTTTAACTAGCTAGCCTTGCGATGAACAGCTAGTGGGCCTGCTGCTTGGCAAACTGGCATCATTTCAATCACATTAATATTCACATGCGCTGGCAAAGTCGAGGCCCAATAGACTGATTCAGCAATATCTGTAGCCGTTAAAGCCTGCACACCGTCATAAACCTTGGCAGCTTTCGCATCATCGCCTTTAAAACGCACATTAGAAAACTCAGTACCAGAACAAAGACCTGGAGCCACATCCGTGACACGGACAGGCGTACCTAATAGGTCTGACTTGAGATTCAAGCTGAACTGACGCACAAAAGCCTTCGTGCCACCATAGACGTTACCGCCTGGATAAGGGTAGCGACCCGCAATAGAGCCTAAATTAAACACATGGCCACGACCTCGCTCCACCATGCCTGGCAAGAAAGCTCTTGTCATGTACATCAAACCCTTAATGTTGGTATCCACCATTCTTTCCCAGTCATCTAAGGCCACTTGATGTGCTGGCTCCAATCCCAAAGCCAAGCCGGCGTTATTGACCAAGACATTGACATCAGCAAAGTCTTTAGGCAATTGGCCAGGAAGAGCAAAAACAGCCTCTTTATTGGTCACATCTAAGATAGTGGTGTGTAAACGAGCTTGCTGATCAGCTAGCAAACTCTTATTTAAAGCTTCTAAACGGTCAGCGCGACGCCCAGCCGCAATGACCTTGTGCCCTTCTGATAAGTAGCGCCTAGCAATCGCTTCACCGAAACCAGCGGTTGCTCCAGTCACTAATACAGTCAGCTTTGTCATTTTTTGTGTCTCCTAGGGTGTTTTTTTGTATCATTTAGGTCTTGCAGAGTTTAGCGTATGCTAGCCGTCAACGAGATGATCCTCATAGAAAGCCTAAATCATGTTCCAACGCAGTCAAACATTGGCAAAAACTGATCCCGCATTGTGGGATGCCATCCAGTCAGAAAATAAGCGTCAAGAAGACCATATTGAGCTTATTGCCTCAGAAAACTATACGTCTCCAGCCGTTTTAGAGGCTCAAGGCTCACAATTAACGAATAAATATGCTGAAGGCTACCCAGGCAAGCGCTATTACGGTGGCTGCGAGTACGTGGATATCGCTGAACAACTAGCGATTGACCGCTTAAAACAGATTTTTGGCGCAGATGCTGCCAACGTACAACCTCACTGTGGCGCATCAGCCAATGAAGCCGTATTTTTGGCTTTTTTAAAGCCAGGCGACACCATTATGGGTATGAGCTTGGCTGAAGGTGGTCACTTAACTCACGGTATGGCTCTTAATATGAGCGGCAAGTGGTTTAACGTGGTTCCTTACGGTTTAAATGCGCAAGAAGAGATTGATTATGATGCGATGGAGCGTTTAGCCCATGAGCACAAGCCTAAACTAATTATTGCAGGCGCATCAGCTTATTCATTGCACATCGACTTTGCTCGTTTTGCCAAAGTAGCTAAAGATGTTGGCGCTTTATTCATGGTGGATATGGCTCACTATGCAGGTTTAATCGCTGCAGGTGTTTATCCAAACCCAGTTCCTCATGCAGACATCGTGACATCAACGACTCACAAGAGTTTGCGCGGCCCACGTGGTGGCGTGATCTTGATGAAAGCTGAACACGAAAAAGCCATTAACTCTGCGATTTTCCCAGGCCTACAAGGTGGTCCTTTAATGCATGTGATTGCTGCTAAAGCGGTTGCGTTCAAAGAAGCTCTAGAGCCTTCATTCAAAGAATACCAACAACAAGTTGTTATTAATGCGCGCGCTATGGCTGAAACTTTAGTGAAACGCGGTTTACGTATCGTTTCTAGCAAAACCCAGTCTCACGTGATGCTAGTGGACCTACGCGCTAAAAACATTACTGGTAAAGAAGCAGAACGTGTTTTAGGTGAAGCTCATATCACTTGTAACAAAAACGCTATCCCAAATGACCCAGAGAAACCATTTGTAACAAGTGGCATCCGTTTAGGCTCACCAGCGATGACAACTCGTGGATTTAAAGAAGCTGAAGCGATTCAAGTAGCTAACTTGGTTGCTGATGTTTTGGATAATCCTAATGATGCTGGCAATATTGCCAAAGTACGTGAACAAGTAGCCGCTTTAACTAAGCGTTTCCCTGTTTACGGCAACTAATTAGTTAGGACACAGATGCACTGCCCCTTCTGCAAATACTCAGATACGCAAGTTCTTGATACTCGGGTATCTGAGGAAGGGGACTTCATCAAACGTCGTCGCCGTTGTGAAAAATGCGACAAGCGTTTTACTACTTATGAGCGCCCAGAATTAGCCTTACCAGCTATCGTTAAAAAGAATGGTAGCCGCGTCGAGTACAACCGCAATAAGTTAATTGACTCTATGGGTATTGCTTTACGTAAACGCCCAGTATCTGCAGAAGCTGTTGAAGAAGCTATCCGCAACATTGAAGAGCGTCTACAAGCTACTGGCGAAAAAGAGATCCCTAGCGATCGCGTTGGTGAACTTGTGATGCGCGAATTAAAACGCTTAGACAAAATCGCTTACATTCGTTTTGCCTCTGTTTATAAGAGCTTTGCGGATATTGAGTCGTTTGAGAGCGCGCTCAAAGAGCTTAAATAAAAAACACTTCTTAGATTTTTCAGAAATTTCTCACATAAGATTCAGCCTCTGCTGATTTTTATTTTTTCTCCTATACCCGATGATGGATTCCATGAATCCATATCCTCAATCAGGTGCTCCTTGCTTACCTAGCTCAGGCTACTCATTACTTGAAGTGCTAACAGCGCTCATTATCTTTAGCGGGCCTTATATGGCCCTCATATCTGCGCACGCACACATAACAAGCCACACTCAAAAACAAGTGCGAGAGCTTCATGCATTAATAGAAATACGCAACCAACATGAAATACAAATTGCATTGAAACGAGTCGAGGCTAATGAATGACACTGATAGAAGTTTTGGTGTCATCAGTTATTGCCAGCATCGTTTTATTAGCTAGCGTCCAAGCTTATTTTCAGGTGCAGCAGGCTAGCACCCAACAAAACCATTTAAGCCTTTTGCAAAATGAGGCCATACAAGCCTTTCACATGATGGGAGAGGCTATTTGGCATGCTCAAAGCAAAGAATCTGGCAAATCATCCAAGTCATCACTCTTAACAATCATGGCAAAAGACAGTGCTGCGCCCAGCAATAAGAAAGTTGGTGAATTTCAAGTTCGCAAAGGAGCTGCAAGCGTCAATAGTTCTGATACTTTTTATACACAAGATGTTCTTGATAAACGAAAGAATGGTTCGTATAAAGCTTTCTTTGTCCAACAACAAGGTCACTATGAAGCCAGAGATGGGATCTTATACATTCAAACTCAGAATGAAAAAGGTCATTTACAAAATGATGCCTTAATAGCCCATGTGCAATCCATGCAAATACAAGTTGGGGTTATTGAGCATCAATCCCTTGTATGGCTAGAGCCCTATCAAATTCATGACTCTGGCAGAAGATTTCCTCAATGGAAACATGCCCGAGCATTAAAAATTCAATTAAATCTTCAAAAAGGAAAAACTCAATTAGAGCTGGAGAAAATTTTTGCACTTAGACACTAAGAACCACTACGAACATGGCTACGTGTTGCCAAGCTTAGTGGGCTTACTATCATTACTCAGCCTAGCAACCATATCGGCATTTAATCGGTCTGCAACCGATATACACATCTTGCAAGCCGAAAGAAATATGGCTCACATTTTTTCATTGGCTGAGAACCGTCTCATCATCGCAGAGCAAGCTTTACTAGAGGGCACCCTTCGAGACGATCTAGTTCAAATTGAAACATTTCAACCAAAAGGTTTTAGAAAGCGTCCAGGCATAGAAACCACTCACTACAAATTAACTGCTATAGCTCATCGACATCAAGCCTACATCAATATCCAACTAACTCTTCGTGTTCATGAAAAAACTTCGCCCGATAAAAATGCAAATACCCCCAGACCAACCCCCACCTCCTCCACCACCCCCACGCCAGCATCCACTCCCACATCCGCCCCCACACCCAATAAAACTTTGGAGAGAGTTTCCTGGCAAATCATGTGATGGGTTTTCCTTATTAGAAGCATTAATTTGCGTGGCACTAATAGGCCTCTTGTCTTTATTTGCTACGCAGGGATTCCATCACCAAATAGCTAACCATCAATTGGATCACTTAGCACTTAATTTTGTACAAGATGCGCAGTTAGCTCGGCAAATGTCACAACAACGACGGCAAACCGTATCCATGAAACCTTTAGCCAAAGGGCATCGTTCTAATTGGACAGCGGGATGGGAAATAAAAACCAGTCCCATTAAAAATACTATTGCCAACACGATTGAGAATACCTCTTTCGTTAAATCCTATATCAACACCACTCCTATTGAAGTGGCTGAACATTTGCTCAACCCTAGCCAACAGTTTGCCGATATGAGCGCCCCCGGGAAAGAGCGCCACATTAGCTTTACCGATGGTGCACCAGCCCTTTTGCACAACGGGGGTTTTGTGGCCAACCGCATCATTTGGCAACATTCTCGGTATCCAGAGTTAATTCGTCATATCATCTTAGGACCTGGAGGTCGTTGGCGTATCTGCAACCCTGTTGAAGATAAGAAAGACTGTCAGTAGTTGTTGATTAATTACAATGTATTAAATGTATAGCACCCAAGACCACACCTATATGAGCCTTGCCTTAGCAGAAGCTAAGAAGTCTCTTTTTATTAGTAACCCTAACCCAAGGGTTGGTTGTGTCTTGGTTAAAAATAATGAAATCATTGGCGTAGGACACACCCAAGCCGTTGGTGGCGATCATGCCGAAATACAAGCACTGAAAGATGCCCAGCACAAAGCTCAAGATGTAGCAGGCTCTACCGCTTATGTCACTCTTGAGCCTTGTTGCCATCACGGCAAAACTCCTCCCTGCACTGATAGCCTAATTAAAGCTAAAGTAGCTAGAGTCATTGCAGCGATGGAAGATCCGAACCCATTAGTGGCAGGTCAAGGTTTAACAGCCTTGCGCGAAGCGGGTATTGAAGTGCGTTGTGGCTTATTAGAAAAAGAAGCCGTCGAATTAAATATAGGTTTTATCCACCGTATGCGCACAGGCCTACCATGGGTGCGCATGAAAATGGCAGCCAGTCTCGATGGCACCACAGCGCTAAACAATGGCGTTAGCCAATGGATTACAAGCGATGAGGCCAGGCACGATGGCCATCATTGGCGCGCTAGAGCTTGCTGTGTTTTAACTGGCATTGGCACAGTTAAAGAAGATAACCCGAAAATGAATGTGCGACATATTGATACGCCTCGCCAACCCATTCGGGTTTTAATTGACTCCTTCTTAGAAGTGCCGCTTCACTCAAACGTACTAGATGACGATATTGGTGGTCACACGATCATTTTCTGCGGTGATGTTAAAGCAGATCATTTTGCTAAAGTCGAACAAGCATTAAAAACAAAAAATGTATCCATCGTGCCATTGCCTGATCACTCAAATGGCAAAGTAGATTTGCCAGCCGTGATGAAGCACCTAGCCGAAAAACTACACATCAATGAAGTACATGTGGAAGCTGGTTTTAAATTAAATGGCTCCTTGCTACGCGACAACTGCATCAATGAATTATTGCTGTATCTAGCACCTAAACTTCTAGGGCCGGGAGCAGGGTTAGCCAATTTGCCAGAGTTAACCAATTTAGAATCTACGTCAAATTGGAAGTTTGTAGATCAAACTTTGGTGGGTGATGATTTACGTCTACGTTTATATTTATCATCACAAGATAAAACTTAGAAAGCAGATTGAGCCATGTTCACCGGAATTATTCAGGCAGTTGGAAAAATTGAAAGCGTGTCACCACTAGGTGATGGCTATCGCTTAATAATTAATGCTGGCGGTTTAGACATGAGCGATGTCCAATTAGGCGATAGCATTGCTTTACAAGGCGCCTGCATGACGGTGGTTGAAATGAATCCAACTCATTTCTCAATTGATATTTCTGCGGAATCCATTAATAAAACAACTGGACTCAATCAACCTGGGTCGGTCAATTTAGAAAAAGCATTACGCGTTAATGATCGCTTAGGTGGTCATTTGGTTAGTGGCCATGTCGATGGTATTGGCTCGGTAACGATATTTGAGCAAGTTAGCAATACCGAAGGCTCATGGCACCTAGTGATTAAAGCCCCTCTTTCTTTAGCTAAATACCTAGCCTATAAGGGCTCGATTGTGGTGAATGGCACTTCGCTAACGGTCAATCAGATAGAAGATGTGGCTGACGGCTGCCTCATGCATATCAATTTAATCCCTCACACCCTTGAAAATACGACGCTACAGTACTTAAAAGCAGGTTCCCCTGTTAATTTAGAGGTAGATTTGATCGCTCGCTATGTAGAACGGATGTTGAGCACTCAATAAAAGCCTCAAATAGCTCTTTGGCCCTATAAATCCCCTCATTTATAGGGGAAAACTAGATATAGAGGCCATAAAGCCTTAAAATCACGGGTCTATGTCAAGTACAGCCTATTCCCTAGCCAGTGTTGAAGAAATCATTGCCGAAATGCGTGCTGGACGCATGGTTATTTTGGTGGATGAGGAAGATCGCGAAAACGAAGGTGATCTTGTTTTAGCTGCTGACCATGTCACACCTGAAGCCATTAACTTTATGGCGAAGTATGGCCGTGGTCTTATTTGCTTAACCCTCACTCGAGAGCGTTGCGAACAGTTAAACCTACCTTTAATGGTGCGTGATAACACAGCAGCCTTAGGCACCAACTTTACCGTCTCAATCGAAGCGGCTGAAGGAGTGACTACTGGTATTTCTGCAGCAGATCGCTCACACACCGTGAAAGTGGCTGTAGCCCCTCATGCCAAACCACGCGATATTGTGATGCCTGGTCACATTTTCCCGTTGATGGCACAAGCCGGTGGCGTACTCGTACGCTCAGGCCATACAGAAGCTGGTTGTGACTTAGCTGAATTAGCTGGCTGTAGCCCTACTTCAGTTATTTGTGAAATCATGAAAGATGATGGTGAAATGGCTCGCTTGCCAGACCTCATCGAATTTGCCAAAGAACATCAGTTAAAAATTGGCACAATTGTGGATTTAATCCATTACCGTAGCCGTAACGAAAGCATTATCAGCCGTCAAGCTAGCCGTACCTTCAATACCCCTTGGGGACCTCTTCAAGGTATCGCTTACAAAGATAGTCCTACTGGTTGCGCACATTTAGCCTTAGTAAAAGGCCAGCCAACAGCGGATCAAGAAACTCTAGTACGTGTTCATGAGCCAGCTACCATCTTAGATATTTTAGAAATCTCCTCCTCTAGCCACTCTTGGCCAGTGACAGAAGCCATCAAAAAAATTGCACAAAGTGATGCAGGCGTTGTGGTGTTATTGAACTGTGCCGGTAGTGCTGCTGTTAATACCGATGCTTGGTTTAATCAACTTGGCAAGCTAGATGGTTTGGCCCCAGTTAATCCACAAAGAAAAACAGATTTCCGTACCTACGGTATTGGTGCGCAAATCCTAAAAGATTTAGGCATTCGTCGCATGAAACTATTAGCGAACCCTAGCCCTTTACCAACGATGTCTGGTTACGATTTAGAAGTAACGGGCCATCTGCCTTATCAAACAAAATAATTTATCAAAGAGGTTTATATGCCACTGTCTCAAATTGATCGAATCGAAGCTGACTTAAATGGTCAAGACTTATGCATTGGCATTGTTCAAGCACGCTTTAATCAGCCTATTTGCCAAGCTTTAACTGAATCTTGCGTTAAAGAGTTGTTAGCTCTTGGTGTTGCTGCCGAAGATATCGTGATTACAACCGTACCGGGCGCATTAGAAATTCCTCTAACACTTCAAAAGCTCACTGAATCTGGTGAATTTGACGCATTGATCGCTTTAGGAGCGGTTATTCGTGGTGAAACCTATCACTTTGAATTGGTTTCTAATGAATCAGGCGCTGGCATTACACGCGTTGGCTTAGACTACGGTATTCCTATTGCCAATGGTGTTCTAACTTGTGAAACAGACGAACAAGCTGAAGCACGTGTTGTTGAAAAAGGACGTGATTGCGCTAGAACTGCTGTTGAAATGGCCAATTTAGCTATCGGCCTAACACCTGATGATGAAGTTGAAGAAGATTAATCAAGCTCATGAATTTCGATACTCAACAACTTAATAAACCTATTTCATCGGTAACGGTGAAACGCTCCCTCACGCCACGTCGTCGTGCCCGTGAATATGCGCTACAAGGTGTTTATCAATGGTTAGTGATCAAAGCTGCCGGCGGTTTCGCTGACTATGCAACGATTGCTAAGCAACTAGGCGAAGATCCTGGGTTCAAGAAATGTCAGAAAGATCTTTTTGATCATTTGTTCTCTGGTGTCGTTAATCATTTTGACACCTTAGAGAGTCATATCAAGACTCATCTAGATCGCCCTATCGAAGAACTATCTCCTGTTGAATTCGGCGCTTTGCTGATTGCCTGCTTCGAGTTAGCTCAAGACATCAGCGTGCCATTTAAAGTAGCTATTAACGAGGCTGTAGAGCTTGCTAAGGTATTTGGCGGTACTGATGGTCACAAATATGTGAATGGCGTACTTGATAAGCTAGCCCAGCAACTAAGACCTCATGAGATGTAATTATTAGTTGTGACTTTATTTAAAAATGGATCGCTCATTGCCGATCCATTTTTTTTGACAACTTGAACGTAGCATCAGTATATTCAATGATCCAGCCCAAGTTCTTTCTTTACCTCATCAGCTGAATGAATGATCTCTTGTCCTTTGCGAATACGCTCCACCGTAGCATCAGCTATATAAGAGTCTTCAAGGTCATCCAAACCCATTTGAATCAACTCTCTCAGATAATAAGATTTATCACGACCAGTGATGGTAGCCAAGCGATCTAAACGAGCCTCAATCTCAGGATCTAAATCTACATAAACAGCCATAATATCCTCCGTGGATCGATTACATTACTTATAGCTATATAAGTTATACCTCTAACAAATGCTGACTCTTGCTTCTTGGTACTCTATTTCTTTAATTCCAACAATTGTTGTTTAAGAAATAGACGAATTACATCAGGGATATTTAGCCTCAATGACTCAATTACTTCTGAAATAATTTAGCGATTCGACTTTTGCAAATAGTTGAAACCTCATAACCTAGCCTTTCGGCCATTACTTTTTCCTGGTGACTAAATTGTGGTTGAAGCTCGCCCAAAACAATTGGTAATGAAGAAAGAATTTTTTCTGACATTTCTTTGGCTAATTTAAGTAAATATTTGTCAGAAACTTTAATTGAATTTGCGAAATTAACCAATTGTGAACCTGTTATTTCACCCGGTTTATATGTATCACCAATCTTAAATGCAAAATTATTTGAGAATCCTGAGTACACACTTGTACACATCAGGTCATAAAAAGGCGCTAAACAATAACCTTTATCAGTCACTAATACTGATAGATTTTTGGCGTGACTATCGTTGTTACCAATAAATAAGTTAAAGAAGAGCCATTTAAGAAGGCTCTCACAATCATTGATCGGGTTAATACTCAAAGACTTCACTTGCTCGTAAGATTGAGCAAAAGTAGGACCTCCATCAAGTTCATACTTAACACCAGATGGAATTTTTAATAATTGGCAAATATCAAATTGATTAATTCTAGTAATACCATTTACTGATTCAACTCGATCATAGCGCTTAACTAGGCAAGACTTAACCTCACTGATGTAATCAACGCTAGCAGTTTGAAGGCCACATTTGCTCGACAACCTCATCATGATTGCTTCATTAACTGCTGATGCCCAAATTTTTTGGCCAGGCCGCTGAATATCTGGTTTAAGAATATGGCTTGATGGCGTTGAACCAACTGGCAGAAGAGGATGGCTGTCAGTTTTATCAATAGACAATAGAATTTTATATTGTGCTCCCGAGATCGTCGTTTTAGGGCGATCATGACGCTCTAACTGACCGGAAATAATTTGCGCAATTTCAGGCCAAGTTGTTTTAACGTATTCGGGATCATGTGGCGCAGTTCCAGTTGGAATTAATACAAGTGACCCCGCGCTATCCCATGCGGAAGTTTCAAGTAAACCAAATATTGAAGTGACATGATGTCTTTTTTCTAAGCTGTTACGTTGATCACCTTCTGGCAAAAGATTTTCAAAATAGGCATGAACAGCTGGGCTATTAATTTCGCCCGTCTCAAGAGGAATAATTTTTTCAATAGGGGAAGAGACTAACCCACTGATACATTCATTTGTGTAAGTAAAAGTTAATGGCTCATGGTCATGCAAATAACCGATCAGTTGGCCATTAATATATACATCAAGACTCTTAGGCATTAAGAACCTTTCCTGCGAATCACAATTTCTAGACCAAGCCAACCAATTAAATCAAATAACATCTGAGCTCTAACCGTCGGCTTGCCGCTTTCAACATCACTAATAAAGCGGCCACCCCAATTGGCCATTCCAGCAATTTGCGCTTGAGTTATTTTTGAAGTCTTACGTACTTGCCTCAGAAGATGGCCTAATTCTTGAGTCGAATTAACTGTTACGCCTGATTTAAGATCTGAATAATCCATCATCACCTCAAAATTTTTACCGTTCGGTCTTATTATAGGTGAAATATGAATAAACTCAAATATATTTTACCGATGAGTAAAATATACGGTAGAAATATTAAAAACTTAAAAAATTATACCGATAGGTAAATTTTTTAAGTTTCGGAAATTGAGAGCCATATTCAATTTGCTTGATAAGCAAATGCACAGCAAGTTAAAAAATTAAATAACTTTAGCTTTTTTCAGCTGAGCTAGCTTGTATCCAGCTGCTTCGCGTAGGCGTTGGCGCTCCGCTAATACCTTATCGCCATAACCACCGTCGTTAATTAGGATAGAAGATGCGCCAACATACAGGCGTAAACCAGCCTGTAATGAGCCACCTTTGGCAATGTACTCACGAAGAATCAATGATCCGACACGCATATTGGCGTTAGGGTCTAAAGCTGCTTCATGACCACCAAATAACTGGAATTTCTCAGCGTGAACGTGTGTCATCACCTGCATAAGACCCTGAGCGCCACGCTTGCTTTCAGCAAGTGGGTTAAAACCTGATTCAACGGCTGTAACAGCCAAAATAAGCGTTGGGTCTAAACCAACCTCACGACTTACCACCATGGCCTTTTCTACAAAGTCGTAACTGGCAGAGGCTTCCATGTTGTATTTCTCAGCCAAATAACGAGCGACCGCATGTCTTTCGGCATAAGTTCTTAAAACTGAGTGGTCAATCGCTTCATCATCCACTAACTTAGTTGGAATCTTGGCAGCTTCTTGTGCTATGGAAGGTACTGGCTTGGTATTTTGGAGCACGTCATAGACTTCTCCAGGAATCATCCAAGCAGCTTGATTGATCGTTAACGGCTGACCCATTGATAAGGTTGCTAATACAAAAGCACCAACAACTGCTACTGGGGCAACAATATGGGCATAACGCACTTTAAGCATAGCCATGACGGAAGTCAGAGTAGCAACTCTGCTTTCGATCATTTCAGTTAAGTTCAAAGTTTGTATATTTCTAATCATCTATTAAAAATGTCTTGGCTATCTTTTCGGGATCTACCCAATAATGATGCACCGCAACATCTAGTTGAGATGACGCATATTAGGAAGACTTATATACCCTGTCAAGAATATAGAACTGATTTGTTATTTCATTTAGTTATCAAAAGACTGTATATAGGATCATGTGCCCTGTGGATAATTAGGGTGAGTCCTTGACCTATAAGGGGAAATTTAAGTTAGTAGGCACTAATTTCGAATCATGAAAAAACTATATTTAGTGAAATTTTTTAACAAAAAAACAACTGATAGATTGAGGCGCTTATAAATATTAGGGTCAATACTTATATGTAACTCAGTTAAAAAACCAAGCATCGCACTCCATGCTAATCTTCTACTTATGACCAATCTAAGAGACAACCCACACTTAAATAGTTTCCCTGTTCACAACCCAGCAACAGGCGAGTTAGTTGAATCCGTTGCCAATATGGGTGCTGCTGAAGCAGAAGCGGCCATCCAGCGGGCTAATGAAGCTTTACCTGCCTGGAAAGCCAAAACAGCCAAAGAACGCGCAGCCATTATGCGTCGCTGGTTTGAGCTAATGAACCAGCAAGCTGACTATTTAGCCGAACTCATGACCAAGGAGCAAGGCAAACCGTTGGCTGAGGCCAAAGGAGAAGTTAATTACGCAGCGTCCTTTATTGAATGGTTTGGTGAAGAAGCTAAGCGCGTGATGGGGGCCATTCCTTCTAGTACTTGGTCTGACAAGCGGATGATGGTTTTTAAACAACCCATTGGAGTCTGTGCCTCGATTACCCCATGGAATTTTCCATTAGCCATGATTACCCGCAAGGTCGCACCCGCGATTGCCGCTGGATGCACCATCGTGATCAAACCTGCTGAGCAAACACCTCTTTCAGCCTTAGCTTTAGCTAAGTTAGCGACTGAAGCAGGCATCCCAGAGGGAGTGATTAATATAGTGACTGCTGATGCGAATAATTCCATCATCGTTGGCCAAGTACTTTGTAACTCCCCTATTGTTCGACATCTGTCATTTACAGGATCAACACCTGTCGGTCGCATCCTCATGGAGCAAAGCGCACCCACCGTTAAAAAGATTGCTCTTGAGCTCGGTGGTCACGCACCATTCATTGTGTTTGAAGATGCCGATTTAGATGCCGCAGTCCAAGGAGCCATCCAATCCAAGTACAGAAATGCAGGCCAAACCTGTGTTTGCTCAAACCGTTTCTATGTCCATGAGAGCCTGCACGATGCGTTTGTTGAAAAATTAGCCACCGCCTCTAATAAGATAAAAGTGGGTAATGGTCTTGAATCTGGCATTCAGCAAGGTCCTATGATTGATATGCAAGCTATTGAGAAAGTAGAGTCTCATGTGGCTGATGCCGTTAAACAAGGTGCTAAGGTTGTTTCTGGTGGCAAACGCCACTCACTAGGCGGCACCTTCTATGAGCCAACAGTCTTATCCGGCGTTAAACAAGGCATGCTAATTACTAAAGAAGAGACCTTTGGTCCAGTAGCTGCTGTGATTCCATTTAAAACCGAAGCAGAAGTGATTGCTGCAGCCAATGACAGCGAGTTTGGTTTAGCTTCTTATTTCTACAGCAGAGATATCGGACGAATTTGGCGGGTCGCTGAAGCCCTAGAATTTGGCATGGTGGGCGTTAACACCGGCATTATTTCTAATGAGGTGGGCCCATTTGGTGGAGTCAAACAGTCAGGATTAGGTCGCGAAGGTAGTGTCTGGGGTATTGAAGAGTACCTAGAGATGAAGTACATCTGCTTAGGGCTGTAACCTTTTAATGATTACCAACTGTTTAGGAGAGAATTACTTTTTCCTAAACACCAAATCCCATACACCGTGGCCTAACCGCAGACCTCTGTTCTCAAATTTGGTCACTGGTCGATAACTCGGCCTTTCAGCATAGCCACCAGGCAGTGTGCCTGTGTTTTCAAGCATTGGTTCAGCGCTTAAGACTTCCATCATTTGTTCAGCATACTCCTGCCAGTCCGTTGCCAAATGCCAATAACCGCCTGGCTTGATACGACTACTGAGTAACTGGACAAATTTAGGCTGAATCAAACGACGTTTGTTGTGGCGTTTCTTGTGCCAAGGATCTGGGAAATAAACATGCACCCCATCCAAAAATCCTTCAGGGATCATGTTTTCTACTACTTCAACAGCATCATGACGCATCAAACGTAGATTTGTTTGACCTTGCTCACCCATCAGCTTTAACAAAGCACCCACACCAGGCTCGTGAACCTCAATCGCTAAGAAATCATCATCGGGTCTAGCTGCTGCAATCTTCGCCGTGGTTTCTCCCATGCCAAAACCAATTTCTAAAATTTGGGGTCTTGCAGTAGGGGCGGCTTGATTAAATGACTTAGTCCAATCAATTGGCTGAGCGGTATAAGGTAATAAAAATTGTGGGCCTAGAGTTTCAATGGCCTTAGCTTGCCCCGGTGTTAAACGTCCCGTTCTTAATACAAAGGATTTGATGCGATGCAGGTAATGCTCAGAAGTAACTCGCTCGGACACTATCTCAAGTGCTGAGTCCTCTTTTTTCTCTAATGCATCTGGCAAATTTTGTTGGTTATCAGTCATAACTATTTAAAAATAAGTGCTATTTAGTTAGACCACTGAACGATACCCGTCCATGCTGTCACCAAAACAATAAGACCAAACACAATACGGTACCAAGCAAAGGCTTTGAAGTCATGAGAGGCAACATACCGAATCAACCAACGAATACACGCAAATGCTGAAATAAAAGAAACCACAAAGCCAATAGCCAATACAGGGCCAAAAGTGCTCCAAGATGTTTCACCAACAATATGACGCAATTTAATTAATTCGTAAAACGTGGCGCCAGCAATCACAGGAATGGCCAAAAAGAATGAAAATTCAGTAGCTATTTTGCGTGGCAAGCCAAACAACATGCCGCCAATAATGGTCGCTCCCGAACGGGATGTTCCAGGGATTAAGGCAGCACATTGCGCAAAACCAATCTTCAAGGCATCTTGCCAACGCAAATCATCTAATGACTGAATGCGATGATGAGACATTGCCGACCTATTTTTTTGAATGGATTCAGCCCAGAAAATAATCAAAGCACCAACAATGAAAGCTGTTGCTACTGGAATTGGAGAAAACAGTACGCTCTTAATAAATTTACCAAACAACAACGCCAAAGTGATTGCAGGAATCGTGGCGATAATGACATTAATAGCAAAACGCTGTGCTAAAGGTTTAGAAACAAGTCCAGCAATCACTTCTGTAATTTTTTGACGGTATTCCCAACAAACCGCCAAGATGGCGCCAAACTGAATAATGACTTCAAAGGCTTTACCTTTTTCATCATTAAAGTTCAATAAGTCACCCACCAAAATAAGGTGACCTGTACTAGAGATGGGAAGAAATTCGGTTAAACCTTCTACAAGGCCTAAAACAATTGTCTGAAGTAATAAATTGATATCCATAAGCAACATGATAAAGCTTATAGGTAACGATCGAAACTATTCATACCTTAATGCTGCAATCGGCTGCATAGCCGCAGCTTTACGCGCTGGGTAATAACCAAAAAAGATGCCAATAACGGCAGAAAAACCAACGGCCAACACGATGGATAGTCCTGATAACTGAATAGGCCAACTAGTTAAGCTACCGACCAACCAAGATGCCAAGAAACCCAATAAAACGCCCGCTAGCCCTCCAAGGGTTGCTAAAGTCATGGCCTCTACTAAAAACTGCTCCAAAATATCCTGCCCACGTGCACCTATAGCCATGCGTAGACCAATTTCTCTAGTGCGTTCTGTCACTGAAACTAGCATGATGTTCATGATGCCAATGCCACCCACCAATAAGCTCACCGAGGCAACCGCAGCTAACAATAAAGACATCACTTTGCTCGCAGCTTCTTGAGTTTGTAAAATTTCAGCTAAATTACGGATCGTGAAGTCATCATCATTACCGTAAGGAACGCGATGGCGTTGGCGCAATAAATCGCTGATCCCATCTTCCACAGCCTTCATGTCTTGGCCATCTGCCACCTTAACGGCAATCGTTCCTACCCGAGCAATACGGCCCATTGATTCGCCAAATAGACGTCGACGTCCTGTTGATAAGGGTACGAAAACGCCATCATCCTGATCTTGCCCCTGCGTGCTTTGCCCTTTTTTATCAGCAACACCAATCACTGTAAAAGGGACTCCTTTAATACGAATCATTTGGTCAACTGGGTCAAGCTCGCCAAATAATTGCTTAGCTACTGTCATCCCTAGAATAACCACTTTCCCTGCACTAGATAACTCACCCGCCTCAAACATTCTGCCGGAATATAAAGGCCACTCTCTAGCGTCAAAAAAATCAGGGGTAACAGCGTAAATGGTCGTGCCCCAGTTATTGTTACCAGAAACGATTTGTCCGCCACCACGAGTAATCGGTGCAGAAACAATTACCTCTGGAATTTCTCTGGCAATCGCTAGCGCATCATCTTCAGTTAATGTTTGCGCATTACCTGTTCCCAAACGAACACCTGATTGCAGTAGCGAGCCAGGTAGAACAATCATTAAGTTAGATCCCAAACTAGAAATTTGCTCTTTCACTCTTGCTTGCGCACCACTACCAACGGCAATCATCGTAATCACTGCGGCCACACCAATGATGATGCCTAGCATCGTTAATGCTGAACGTAATTTATTAACTTTAAGCGCTTGTAGCGCAATAGAGAGATTGGTACCTAAATCAAGTGTCATTTGGGGTTATTCACCTTGATATCAATCACTTTACCGTCTTTAAATGTAATAACGCGCTTAGCATAGGCCGCCACTTCAGGCTCATGGGTCACCACAATCACCGTCATGCCCTGTTGATTTAATTGCGTTAATAAAGCCATTACTTCCGTGGTCGTTTTTGAATCCAATGCTCCTGTTGGCTCATCAGCCAAAATTAAGTCAGGATCATTAACCAACGCACGAGCAATGGCGACGCGTTGTTGCTGTCCTCCAGATAATTCTGAAGGTGTGTGATCTAAGCGTTGCCCCAAACCAACTTGCTCTAAGCGTTTTCTTGCATGCTCAAAACGCTCTTCTTTACTCAAGTGAGCTAAAGGCCCAACCCTTGCGTATAACAAAGGTAAAGCCACATTCTCAAGCGCCGACGTTCGAGCCAATAAATTAAATTGTTGAAATACAAAACCGATTCGTGAATTACGAATATCGGCCAAAGTCGCTGCATCCATCGATGCAACATCTTCACCCGCTAAATAATAAGAACCACTACTTGGCTGATCAAGGCAACCAATCATGTTCATAAAAGTTGATTTACCTGATCCAGAAGCTCCAATAATGGCAACAAAGTCACCTTTATCAATATCAATATTGACATCATCTAAAGCGTGAACCGTCTGGTCTCCAGAACCATAGACTTTGCTCAAGTGTTCGGTGTGAATCAACATCCTAATGAGACCTAGTTAAAACATCCGAGGTGCTCGGGTAGTAGGAGCCCCATCAGACTTTGCGCCTGGAGACTGAATACCAACGATCACCTCATCATCTGGCTTTAACCCATATTGACCCTCAGCATCTGCCACGATTTCTGTCCAATTACCATCAGAAATACCCGTGCGCACGGTCCGTTGAACAGCAACCTTTTTAACGCCGTCATTTTCTAATACCCAGATGCGACGTTTACCACCACCCCAGTTAGCTGCACCTCCAGATTTCATGCCAGAGCCTCTTGAACCTGCAGAACCAGCTGACCCTGTTGAAGCTGTCGAGCCACTTGGCGATCCGTTCTTAGAAGCATCTGGAGAAACCATTTTGAAACGTAATGCAGCATTTGGAATTTTGATAACTTTTTCTCGCTTATCCACCGCAATTTTTACGTTAGCGGTCATACCAGGTAGTAGTTTCAAATCAGGATTTAAAGCAGATACCAAAACGGTATAGGTCACCACGTTTTGAATCGTAATAGGCGCCTTACGAATCTGAACAACCTTCGACTGAAACACCTTCCCTGGGAAAGCATCTACCGTGAATGTTGCATCCATGCCTTGCACCAAACGGCCAACATCCGACTCATCAATTGATGTCTCAACCTGCATATCTGATAAATCTTTGGCAATGATAAAAATCTCTGGGGCCTGCAAGCTAGCAGCAACGGTTTGGCCAACTTCTACTGTGCGCTTGACTACCACGCCATCAACCGGTGCTCGAATCACTGTGTCGTCCAAAGATTTTTTAGCTAAATTTAAAGCGCCTAACGCCGCTTTATATGCGCCTTCTGTTTGAACCATTGCCTGTGGAGAAACAAACTTCTTTTCTACTAATTTCAAATTAAAGTCATTATTTTTCTTGGCTAACTCATAGTTAGCAGCTGCTTGATCGTAACGAGCTTGATACTCCCTAGGGTCAATACGCGCAATGACCTGGCCTTTTTTCACCAAATCATTGAAGTCGACATTGAGCTCCTTAATCATGCCAGTTACTTGAGTGCCAACACTGATGGAATGCACTGGATTTAAGGTGCCACTTGCACTAATGGTTGCCACAATAGCGCCCTCTTCTACTTTCGCAGTTTTATATTCTGGGCCGTTTAAACCAAAGTAATTCTGAATAGCTATCCATGAGCCCCAAATGAGAAATAAACCCAAAACAGCATAGAGAACCCAGCGCCACTTCCCAGCAGGTACGATTTTTATCAATAGGGCAAATCCCCGCTTGAATGGAGAAAATAGAATTCCAAAAAATCGGGAAACCATAGAGGAAGTGGGAGGCGTCGATGAGGGCATGGCTTAGTTCAAATTTATATTCAAAATATCAATAACTATTAAAACACCCTTTAGACGCTGTTTTAAGCAAAATACTTACGAAATAGCTCATAAAAATCGTAATAAAAAGCCATATTTAGCTGTCTAAGCTTGGATATTGTGTCCTTACTCAAAGAATATTTGAAAATTAAGACGGACTATTGGCATTAAATTAAAATGCGTATGAACTGGTTATAAATAATATTGACCCCTTATTGACGTACTTTCATCCTAGAAAACTCCTATATGAGCCACGATTTTGAAGCCCTTCGCTATAAATTAATTGAGCAGCAAATCCGTCCTTGGAATGTATCTAATTTAGCGGTTTTAGAGACCTTACGCCAAATTCCACGCGAGACCTTTGTTCCAGAGAATCAGGCTATTTTGGCTTTTGCCGACACGAAACTACCCCTGCCTCATGCAAAGAACGCCAGTCAGACCATGCTTGAACCAAAAATGGAGGCTCGCTTACTCCAAGCTTTAGCTATTCAACGCTCTGATAAAGCACTAGAAGTCGGTGCAGGCTCAGGTTATATGGCGGCACTTTTAGCTAATTTTGCTAAATCAGTGACATCGGTTGATATTGATCCTGAGATGGTGACTCTTGCTAAATCCAATTTAGCAAGAGCTTATATTTCTAACGTTCAAGTAGAAGTGGGTGATGCTTACACTGGTTGGGGCGATCAAAGCTATGACATCATTTGCGTATCAGGTGGCATGCCTAGCTTATACGAAGGTCTCAAACAACAACTAGCTGTTGGCGGTCGCTTAGTAGCATTTGTAGGTGTTGCCCCTGTTATGAATGCCGTATTAGTTACGCGTCATGATGCGACTCACTTTAGCGAAGAGGTTTTATTTGAGACTATGATGCCCTACCTTAGCTCGCCTAAAGTTAAACACGGCAACTTCCACTTTTAAATAAATTTCAAAGGGCCTGCAAAGGCTCTTTGTTTGGTGCAAAATATTCCCATGAAAGCACATATCTTGAGACAAAAACAAATCACGTTGGCTATTAGCTTGGCTTTAGGCCTTCAAATGGGTACTAGCCTTGTATGGGCACAAGATCTTAAATCGCCAGCAACAGAAGTTAACCAAACTAAAGGAAGCTCACCTAGCGCAACTGTCGTCGATCCACAAGCCCAAGTATTAGATTTATTAGGCGCATTCCGTGATGCTGCTCAAAATGATCCTACATACAACGCAGCAAAAGCTGCCATGTTGGCAGGCAAAGAAACTTTTTGGCAAGGCTTATCCGTCTTGTTGCCTCAAGCAAATGCCACATGGAGCACCAACAAAAATAACGTTGATTACAAAAATAATAGCTACCCTAACCGTGAATACAGTAATACCGGTTGGACAGTTAGACTTAGTCAGCCTTTATTGAACTGGGGAAAGTTTGAAACATTCCGCCAAGGTGATTTGAATTCTCAGTTAGTTAAGGCACAATTTGCAGCAGCCGAACAAGATCTTGTCTTGCGTGTCACTCAAGCCTATTTCAATGTTTTAACTTCCATTGATAATCTTGATTTATATCGCAATAAAAAAGTTTTAATTAGTGAACAACTAGAGCAAGCTAAGCGAAACTTCGAAGTAGGCACAGCCACTATTACTGATACCAATGAAGCGCAATCTCGTTACGACCTAGTAGTTGCTCAAGAGCTAGCTGCTAACGCTGATTTAGCCATTAAACGTAGTGCGTTAGAACAAATTATTGGTCACGAAGTCAATGAGATTAAAACACTCAACACAACAGCCAAAATTGATTCAGTTGTTACTGAGAAAAAAGCTAAAGGAAAACGTAGTAGCGCAAGCGTGGCTAAAACAACTAAAGCGCCAAGCAAAGCTAATCTTGCTGTAGCGATTCCAATGCCAGCTGGCCAAACTATGGAAGATTGGGTCAATCAAGCTGAGGAAGTTAGTTACGGCGTTCTTAGCAGCCAACTAGCCTTAGATATTGCACAAAGCAGTCTTCGTGGTGCGATTGCAGCCCATGCGCCAAGTGTAGATTTAGTGGGCAGCCGTGGCTATACCAATCAAGTTGGGGCTTCTGGCCCTATTGGCAGTTCTCAATACTTCAATAACCAGGTAGGCGTTCAAGTAACTATTCCTTTATTCGCAGGTGGCTATACACAATCTGTGGTTCGACAAAATGCTGAATTAGTGAATCAAGCTAAAGCCAACTTTGAATTAGCTAGACGTACGGTGATTCAAAATACACGCCAAGCTTTCTTAGGATTTAATAATGGCTTAGCGCAAGTAAAAGCTTATGAAGCTGCAGAAGTTTCTGCCATTAGCTCACTTGAATCTAACAAACTAGGCTATGAAGTAGGTGTCCGTATCAATATTGATGTCTTGAATGCCCAAGACCAATTATTTACAACACGCGCTAGTCTTTATAAGTCTCGTTACGACACAATCATTAGTGGCTTAACACTGAAGGCACAAGCAGCAGTGTTAAGTGATGAAGATCTACAGTCAGTGAATGCACTTTTGAAGTAATCTAGTTACCGTGGAACGAGAGAACCACACTTAAACAAAGACCGACTTGAATAAAGGATAGACCCACCATCCATTTAATCAAGTCGTTTTTCATGGTGCTTTGAGAATGAATGATCTTAGCTTCCAAGATATATAAATCAGTTTTAGTCGCAAAGTTTTGAAATGGGTCGTTATAAATTCTCATAAAAACCCATTCTAAGGTAGCAAAAAACCCTCCTTAAAACCAAGAATTAGGATTTTGCCTTCAACTTGGCAAAGGCTTCAGCAAATGCAGTATTACCCTGTGGCGCTGATGAGCGAGAAGCTCCTTGCTGATTACCACCTCTTGGTCGCGCTGTTCCGCCATTTGATTCACGGGAGTCACGCGCATCACGAGAATTAGCAGAGGAACTTGGTGACGTGTCATTTAGCTTCATGGTTAAACCAATACGGCGACGCTTTACATCAACCTCTAAGACTTTAACTTTCACCACTTGCCCAGCTTTGACTACCTCATGAGGATTTTTCACAAACTTATCTGCTAAAGCAGATACGTGAACCAAGCCATCTTGATGAACGCCAATATCAATAAAAGCACCAAAAGCTGCCACGTTAGTCACAACCCCTTCCAAGATCATGCCGGGCACCAACTGATTGATATCTTCTACGCCTTCTTCAAAGGTTGCTGCTTTGAATTCTGGACGTGGATCACGGCCTGGTTTTTCTAATTCTTGTAATACGTCTTGAATTGTCACCAAACCAAATTGATCATCAATCAATTCAGTAGGCACAACCTTCTTAATCAATTCTTTTTGACCGATGACTTCTAAAACTGGCTTACCAATCTTAGAAAGAATCTTTTCTACCAATGGGTAAGACTCTGGATGAACCGATGATTGATCGAGTGGATTATCACCGCCACTAATACGTAAGAAACCTGCAGCTTGCTCAAAAGCTTTGTCACCTAATCGAGGTACTTCTTTTAATGCTGCACGATTATTAAAGCGTCCTTTACTGTCTCTAAAGCTCACGATGTTACGAGCCAAGCCAGCATTTAAGCCTGATACTTTTGATAACAAAGGTACAGAAGCTGTATTGAGATCAACACCTACCGCGTTCACGCAATCTTCTACTACCGCATCTAAGGTTCTAGAGAGTTGGAATTGGTTCACGTCATGCTGATACTGCCCCACACCAATCGCTTTAGGCTCAATCTTCACTAGTTCAGCTAATGGGTCTTGTAAGCGACGTGCAATCGATACCGCTCCACGCAAAGACACATCTAACTCGGGGAACTCTTGTGCAGCCAATTCTGAGGCAGAGTAGACCGAAGCACCTGCTTCAGACACCACAATTTTTTGTAAAGTTAGAGTCGTTTTACCAGCCACTAATTTCATCAGGTCTTTAACTAAACGATCGGTCTCACGACTAGCCGTACCGTTACCAATCGCTACTAAAGATACTTGGTGTTTGACACACAAAGCCCCCAATACCGCTAAAGAACCATCCCAATCTTTGCGTGGCTCATGCGGGTAAATAGTCGTTGTTTCTAATAACTTACCAGTAGCATCGACCACCGCCACTTTACAACCTGTACGAATACCAGGATCCACCCCCATCACCACACGTGGGCCCGCAGGTGCTGCTAGTAACAGCTCATGTAAATTACGTGCAAATACTTTAATAGCTTCTGTTTCTGCTGCTTCACGTAACTGTGTGAATAAAGCCATTTCTAGCGATAAAGACGTTTTAACTCGCCAAGTCCAACGGCAAACATCAGCCAACCATTTATCAGCTGGACGACCTAAAGACTCAATCCCCATATGTTTAGCAATCATTACCTCACAAGGGTGAGGCACGAGTGCTTCTTGAGACTCTTCTAGCGTTAATCGCAATTGCAAGACACCTAACTGACGGCCTCTAAATAAAGCTAAAGCGCGGTGAGACGGCACTAAACGAATAGGCTCTGAGTATGCATAGTAGTCGCGAAATTTTTCTCCCTCAGCCATTTCTTGGCCATCAACTACTTTGGCATGCATGATGCCTTGGCTCCACAGATGGTTACGTAGTTTGGCTAAGAGTTCTGCCGTTTCTGAAAACTCTTCTGAAAGAATATCTCTAGCACCATCCAAAGCTGTTTTGACATCCGGCACCAACGGTTTAGTACCTTCTTCGCCCGCCTGAGACTTCTTCAATTGTTCCGGCGTTAAAGCGGCATAAGCCTGTGCATCAATATTGATATATTGAACTGCTTCTTCTTGTGGGTCTAACTTAGGATTCGCCATTAAAGCTCTAGCCAAAGGCTCTAAACCTGCTTCACGCGCAATCATCGCTTTAGTACGGCGACGTGGCTTATAAGGTAAATATAAGTCTTCTAATACTTGCTTGGTCTCAGCTGCAACAATTGCCTTAGTTAAGGCATCTGTTAATTTACCTTGATCATGAATAGATTTCAGAATAGCGGTGCGGCGCTCTTCTAGTTCTCTTAAATAAATCAAACGCTCTTCAATTGCACGTAACTGTGTGTCATCCAAACTACCAGTCACTTCTTTACGATAACGAGCAATAAAGGGAATAGTGGCTCCCTCATCCATGAGCGCCACGGTCACAGCAATTTGCTGAGGCCGCACATTCATTTCTTTAGCGATTTGATTGTTAATACGTAAAGCAATTTGCTCAGGTGCTTCAAGTGTCAAAGTAGTTGTGTCAGTTACAGCAGTTGTCATATTTCTTTAAATAAGTAATAAAAATGTTCAAGAAAAATTGGTATTTGAGATATCGAAGAAAGGAAATAATAAAAATAGTTTTGGTTGGCTAAAAAGCTATTGAATCGTATTGAACCCTACCAAATGAATTTCATCACTTCTGCTACGGTAGGAGTCTGCCCCATATCGCCTAGGTTATGAATCTGTGGCGACCAATAACCAGCCGCATTAGATTTCCAAGAGTTGCAATAGATCTCAATGGTTGGTTTGCCAAAAGCAGCTGCCACATGAACTAAACCTGTATCAACACCAATGATTTGTTTAGCTCCAGCAATCAAAGCATAGATTTCATGAATGGCGAAGGCTCTTGGAACAATGGCACCAGGCATGTCTTTAGCGAGAGCTTCACTATTTTTTTTCTCAGCAGGACTCCCCCAAGGAAGAATCACCCCAATACCTTGCCGCATCAAATGCTGCCCAATGGCTACCCAAGACTCATGAGGCCAGCGCTTATCAGCTCTAGATGTGGAGTGTAAAAACAAGACATACGGTCCATGAATGGCCATCTCATCTAAAAGAGGGGCTGCCTGAGTAGCTAAGTTAGCCACATAGCTATCAGGATAGAAATGTGGCAAATCAATACCTTCTTTAGGCGCTGGCGCATCGATGGCGGCAGCGGTCACCCAACGAGCGCGCTCCACAGCATGCAAATGCATTGGTACTTGTACGGTTTCGGTATAAAAATAACGAGTCAACGGCTCAAACCCAGAGTACTGCGTTTTATTCGCTGGACCAACAATGCGACCTTCTGGTGAGAGCAAAGCTAACTTAGCTATTGCTGCTGATTTGATGAGACCTTGGGTATCAATCACTAAATCATAGGTTGTTGTCTGTAGGTCTTTTTTAAAGGTGAGGAATTCTTGAATGCTGCGGATGAATTCACCCTGTTTGAATGATTTTTTCCAACGGCGTAAGGCAAAAGGAATGACTCGATCAACCCCTTTAAAAGAAGCATTGCTCATTAAAGGATCTAATAGCCCCGCGAACCCTTCTTCAATGACCCAATCAATTTGAGCATTGGGGTAGCGCGCCCGAATGTCCCAAACAACAGGCAAATTGTGTAAAACATCACCTAAAGAGGACAATTTAACGATCAAGATCTTCATATCAGCTATTTTCGCCTAATCCAGTCATGAGGGGGTGTTTTTTAGAAATAGTAGGATGAACAGATTAAAATCCTCACATGACTACTTCTACAATTCCAGAATGCCCAGTTTGTGGCATGAACAATACCTACCCAGATGGGGATAACTTGATTTGCCCTGATTGTGCTCATGAATGGTCTGCAGTTGCAGCAGAACCTGAAGCTGAGGCAGCCCGCGTTCATAAAGATGCTCACGGCAATATCTTGAATGATGGCGATACCGTCACACTCATTAAAGATCTAAAGGTCAAAGGCTCTTCTTTAGTGATTAAAGGTGGCACGAAGATTAAAAATATTCGCCTAGTTGATGGTGATCACGACATTGACTGCAAAGTGGATGGCCAAAGCATGCTACTCAAGTCTGAGTTCATGAAGAAGGCTTAAAACTAGTTCAACCATGCTGTTTAATTCTTACGAATTTCTATTTGCTTATTTACCAATAGTTTTCGTTGTATTTTTTGCGCTGGCCAAAAAAAATAATTCAACAGCAGCTGGGTTCTTAGGGTTAGCCTCCTTAATATTTTATGGATGGTTTAACCCCAACTCAGTCCCCTTGCTCCTAGCTTCTATTTCTATTAACTACCTGCTAGGCATCAAGATATCAGAACACAAAAGTAAACCAGTATTAATCTTATCTCTGATATTTAATCTAGCAGTTTTAAGTTTTTTTAAGTACGCTAACTTCTTTATTGGCAACATCAATCAATTATTTAGCAGCACCGAGCATGCCATCACACCATTAGATATTGCATTACCTATTGGCATTTCATTTTTCACTTTTACACAAATCGCCTTCTTAGTTGATTGCTATCAGGGGAAAGTAAAAGAAAAGAACTTTGTTCATTATTTGCTATTTGTCACTTACTTCCCCCACCTAATTGCAGGACCGGTGCTTCATCACGCGCAAATGATGCCCCAATTCGCAAAAAAAGAAACTTACCAATTAAATTACGAAAAAATTTCTCTAGGTGTCATCATTTTTACAATGGGGCTAGCGAAGAAAATCTTACTCGCCAATCCTTTTGGTGAATATGCCGACAGCTTCTTCAATGGGATAACAGCCTTATCAACCCCTAGCTTTGCTAATGCTTGGCTTGGGACATTAGCTTATACATTCCAGATTTATTTTGATTTCTCCGGTTATACCGATATGGCAATTGGTATTTCTCTATTATTTGGCATCGCCTTGCCTATCAACTTTAATGCGCCCTATCGATCAACCAACATCATCGAGTTCTGGCGTAGATGGCATATTTCTCTCTCGACCTTCTTAAAAGACTATCTCTACATCCCTTTAGGCGGTAATCAATATGGAACAACTCGCCGCCATATCAACTTAATGATCACCATGCTACTTGGTGGTTTGTGGCATGGCGCCAACTGGACTTTTGTTTTATGGGGCTTTGCTCACGGAGCTTTACTTAGCATCAACCATGCTTGGCAAAATACCTCGATAAGTCAACATTTCACGAAACGCTGGTTTAAACCAGCTTTTTGGCTGATTACCTTTATCCTAATTTGCTTCACCTGGGTTTTATTTAGGGTTGAGAACTTCTCACAGATTACTCCTGTCTATCAGGGTCTGCTGGGCATGAATGGTTTTACCCATCTCAAGCTGGAATGGGGCTTTGCACCACACCTAAAAGCTTCACAACTATATAACTTGCTAGGCGCGGCATTGATGATTATTTATCTAGGCAAACCTAGCCATCAGATTCAGGAATACTTAAATCAATTACATCAAAGAATAAATTTTTTACCGGTGAAATTAAAGCTATATGGTTTATCAATCGGTTTGTTCTTATTCATGATGTATTGCATCAATCAGGTTGGAAGCTACAACCCATTCTTATACTTCCAGTTCTAAGATGACCCTAACTTCCAAACTTATTAAAAAAGCCTGCCTTATATTTGGCGTGCTCTTTTTTATTGCTATCCCCCTAGTGTGGTCATCATTATTTTTCACGACTTACCAAGGCGACCTCACTAGAATTGGCAAATGGCTGGAATCTGATTTTGGATGGCAAGAAGCTCAACCCACGATCAAACCTGAACTGTTAGTATCAAGCTCAATCGAGGATGCTGATGTATTAGCTATAGGCGACAGTTTTTCTGAAAACCTGCACTGGCAGATCGTTCTTACACAGCATCAACTAAAAGTAACTACTCTTACATGGTCTCAAATTGGTGATATTTGTGAGGATTTCCCTGACAAGCTCAGAGACAGTGGTTTCAAGGGAAATACCATCATCATTGAGTCAATCGAACGGATTGCCGACCGCCAATTAAAAAGTTCAGCCAACTGCAAGACAGGTATATCGATTCCCCAAAATACCCATCGCATAAGCAAACCAATTCCTGCACTGATTAACCCAAGCCCTCAATTTAATATTCAAGGTCAATTCATTGCCGGACTAGAAACGATGCTGCATTCAGCAGCGATTCGATTAAGTAGCTCATACACTGCTATACATAACTATCGATCCAAGGGCTCACACATCTACCCTATACAAAATGGTTGCGAATACTTTAGCAATCAACTCTGCCAATATGGATTGTTTTTTCATGAAGACTATGAACAACCAGAACTTAGTTCACAAACCCTAGCTAACCTAGAAATCATCAATCAACGATTGAAAGCCTATAAGGTTATTTGGGTCATCGTCCCAAACAAATCCTCTATTTACCAAAGAGAGATATCAGGACAGTTTTGGGTGGACTTAAATAATCAAAAGATGGGGCCCAATTTATATAACAGCATGCAAAAAGAAAAACTTGCCATTAAAGATATGTATGCCCCCAATGACACTCACTTGAGCACATCAGGCTATTTATTTTTAGGTCATCAAATTCAAGATTGGACAGATCACTTTTAACTGTTCGCTAGTCCCTCTTACCAAATCTCATAAACTCTTCAGCCAATCCTAAAGAACCATTAACAGATAAATGGTTATCATCTTCGTAGAGTAATTTTTCATTTTTAACAGCCGCACATTTCCCAGACTCACAAAAGTATTTGAACGTATCAAAAATCTTTAGCTTGGGTAACTCGTGCTGGATGTTTTTAATTTTTTCTCGATAAACTTGAGCAATAGTTTGTGCGCTAACTTCTTCTACAAAACAGCTCTCCCTAACTCCACCAGCACTTAACTTTAACGGCCTTATATCGAGACACTCCTGAGGCTGAAAAGTTAACTCAGGATTATCAAGAAATAGAATCATATTTTTATCTGCTTTTATCAATGAGTCATAAGTCTTAACCATTGCCTGCTCAAAACTTATGCCATTAAGAAAAATTGGATTTAAATCTTTTTTTGTATAAGTGGAGCCCCCGCCATGCAAATACCAGGGCCCTCTAAAAGCAACTATGACTGTTCTAATAGTTTTTTGGCTCGCAGCATAAGCATAAATCTCAGACATGATGTCAGCACAAATATCAGGTAATCCATCTCTATGAGTTTCAATACCCAACAAAGGCACACACGCGCCTCGTGCGATTAACTGTAAATTTTCACCTTTTAATTTATATTGATAAGCCAACCCAGGATAAAACGATATCGCATGACTATCTCCAACAATCAGAATAGTTGGAGGCTGAGCACTATCCGCTATGCGGCAAACCCCACTATGATTAAGCGCTTTAAAGTGCTGGCTGCACTGACTATTCCAATTTGACTCAGAAATATCTTGATCAATAGATTTTGATAAAGCATATGTACGTTCTTGATGTGGATACCTTGCACCAATGCCATCTAAAAAATAAACCCCCAAACCAATTAATCCAACAATAAAAAGCGTATAAATTAGATGTAATGCATTTTTAGCAGTTGACACGTAGCGAAACTTTTTCTCAACAAAATGATATGTCAAATATGCAAAAATAAAACTTAAAATAAAACAAACTGCCTTATGCTCACGCTCAAGATTTCCGTTATTCATTATTTTCGCGAAACTAATCAAGGGCCAATGCCACAAATACAAGGGATAGCTGATTAATCCGATTTTTCTCATCCAAGAGTTAGAAAAAATGTATTTATTAACCCAAGATTCTTTATCACCTAACAAAACAAACGCCGATCCCATAACGGGAATTAGAGCCCAATAGCTTGGGTATGATCTCCGTGACTCGATATAAATTAGAGCAATTGCAATTAAGCTTATTCCTAAAAATGGGATAAGTTGCCTGAAAATAAAATGGCCTCGCCATTTATTAATATATGAAGAATCAGCCCCAGCACCCATGGCATGAGCTAAGAATGCCCCCACCAATAGCTCCCACATTCTTGTAGGCAACCAATAAAATGCATAAATAACATTATCAGAAGAAAGATACAAATTACATATAAAAGAAATAGCTAACCAAATAAATATAAAACAGCCAATTGTCCAACGTCGCCAAAAGGCAATCGCCATCAGAAGCGGCCAAAATATGTAAAACTGTTCCTCAACACCTAAGGACCATAAGTGTAATAAGGGTTTTAAATCTGAGGCCCTATCAAAATATCCCGCCTCTAACCACAATACAATATTAGAACTAAAAGTTGCCCCAGCAACAATGTGCTTACCTAGCAATTTGAATTCATGAGCCAGTAAAGTTAACCCCCCTATAGCTAAAGTTGATAGCAATACAACAATTAACGCTGGGAATATTCGACGAACTCTTCGGTCATAAAATTGCAAGAAAGAAAAGCTGCCTAACTTCAACTCTGCGAGAATGATATTAGTAATTAAGTAGCCTGAAATTACAAAAAAAATATCTACGCCAACAAAGCCACCTCTGATGCCAAAAATATGAAATCCAAGAACAGATAAAACAGCAAGAGCTCTAAGACCATCAATTTCAGGCCTATACTTTATTGCACCACTCACATCAAACCTTTCGGCATTAATTTTTCATTAAAACACTACAAGAGAGATATCAATCAACAACCAATCAAAATCACAACCCATCAAATATAGGGTCGCACTTGAGATTAGTTACTTATTTTTTAAAATAAATTCAAAAAACTTATCCTGATGTTCCAACAGATACCTTGGGAATTGCCCATCTAATTCTTGTAACTGATATCTAGAATTTGGCTTATGAAAATCCTTACCTGAAGCAATAAGTTCCTTAATTCTTACAGGATCTCTATATTCAGGCTTGTTATATTCTTGATGAGCCGTACTCTGGATCTTCTTAATGATATTTTCCATAGAAAATACCCAAGTGAAATGCCAACCACCATTCTTAATTAGTTGCACATTAAATTGCCTGAACCAGGCTCGTTTAATCGATCTCCATACTCCAGAAGACTTGTACGATCTAACACTAGTCGCATTTCCTTTAAAAAATTCCATAAAATGACGATAAGTGGTGATCTTTGTCCCTCGCCATATGTTGCTTTTAGGCTTAACTATGCCTTTTCCATCAACATCACCTAACCAATAGTTATTTAAGAAGTAGCTGTAATAGCGTTGATCGAAATCTCCCCTCAAATAACGCGGTTGATATTCTTTAATTTTCTCAGGATCAGGGATCTCATCTAAATCAGAGATCAAGATGAGATCATCAGGCTTTGCATCAAATAAGCCCTTGGCTACATTGTTCCTAATAAAATTTTCATTTTTCCAAAAATCATTGGGGCCATCAGGGCGTTGATCTAACTGGATATACCTAATCTTTGATGCATATTTTTCAAATCGCTTAATATCAAAATGAGTTGACCTAGCAACTCCTGCATGACTATAGCTAGCTTCAGAAATAACAAAATAATCAACATAGTCCCAAAGAGTCTCTAAACGAAGCTCTAAAAGCATATCTTCATTGAAATAGCAAAAACAATCGTAAACACGTGAATTCATAGAGAGTTATATTAATGCCATTTTGACAATTACCTATAAAAATTGTCATAAAATGAGCCATGAAGAAAATTACCAACCAACTTCATCAGTTTTTTATTAATCAACAATTGATTAATAATCCGAAAGCCTCACCATTAGATAGTTTAATGCTTCTCAGCTTGACCCTATCTCCTCTGCTTTACCTAACTCTTAGAGGGTGGACAAACATCTATGTTTTCACCTTATTTATTTTAGGGGTTCTTTACTCTTCATTCAGTCCTCAATTGCTAAAAAATAGCATTCAAGGAAGCAACAGTAAATGGATAGTCTTTACACTTTGCTCGCCTATACTGGCTATTTTTATTAGCCAATCTTTCAGGCAAGATTTTTCCAGCACAGCCTATGATGGCCCCAGTAGATTTTTACTGGCATCTCTAATTTTTTTATATCTTAAAGATAGGCAAATTAACTTTACAAAAATATTAGAGTGGGTTCTACCTATCTCACTCATGTTTTGTTTAGCCGCCTACTTCCTTAATCCATCAGCATCCGCAGCATGGGGAGGAAGAGCAGCAAGTTATTTTGTTGACCCAATTACATTTGGCGCTTACTGCGCCATTTTGGGCTCTTTATGTTTAATAAGTGTCAATATAAATACAGCAAAAGACAATAAAATCTTACTAGCTCTCAAAGTTATAGGATTTGCAGCCGGCATCTATCTATCGATTAAGTCACAATCAAGAAGCGCATGGACTGCAGCAATCATCCTTATTGCATTTTGGTCATTTCTGAAAATATCAAATAGAAATAAATTAATTTCATGGGCTCTGATTGCCACAGCAATAACTCTTGGAATAGCGACACTTCAGTTTTTCCCAGAAATAAACTCTCGAATTGCAATTGCCACTCAAGAGGTCACTAGCTATTTTAGAAATAATAATTTTGATACTTCTATTGGATTACGCATCTCGATGATCAGAGTTGCTATTAATTTGATACTTGAAAATCCGCTATCTGGGTTTCAAGACGGAATCATCCCTCAATTAAATAATATCGCCAGCATCAAACCTTTTTACACTGATCTCCTTCAGTTTATGGTCAGTCACACCGGCACTCATAATGAAATACTAGCCCAAGGAGTTAGGTCAGGAATATGGGGACTCATATCTAGCATCTCCCTTTTCATCGTTCCTGGCTTAGTTTTTTTAAAACATATCAAGCACCCAAATAAACGGATTAGTTCTGGTGCAATACTAGGGCTATCACTTGTATTGGGCCTATTTATCACCAGCTTAACCATACAAGTATTTAACTTAAAATACACATCATCTTTTTATGCGCTGATGATTGCAGCCTTAGCGGCACAAACACTTCAACATGATGAAAATTTATGAATAAAAATAAGTACTCCTTAACTTTTGCTTGCTACAACTCCGTGGAGTACACCAAGCTATGCATTGATAGCATGGTTAAGCATGGCACGCCATTGGATAGATTAGTGGCAGTAGATAACGGTTCAAGTGATGAAACCAGGAGCTATCTTCAAACTCTTGATCTAGGCGGCAGAATTTTTAATACCCAGAATCTGGGTTGTGGAGTTGCTTGGAATCAGGGAGCCTTAGCCCTTCAATCAGAGTGGAGCATCATTATGAACAATGATGTCCTAGTCTCGCCCCACTGGATTGAGAACCTGATTGGCACAGCAGAACATCTAGGCTTAAAAGTCATCAGCCCAGCTTTAATTGAAGGGGTGCTTGATTATGATTTTGAATTATTTGAATCAACTGCTTCTAACAAAATGAAAGATGTACACCGCATTGGTGGAAAGCATGCAGTTTGTTTAGCTATTCATGAATCGGTTTGGATGGATGTTGGATATTTCCAACCTGTTCCAAAACTATTAGGTTACGAAGATACTCTCTTCTTTAACGAACTTCAAAAATCTAATATACAAACAGCCATGACTGGTTCATCTTGGTTACACCACTATGGCTCTATCACTCAAACTGCCATGAAGCAAGAACGCGGTCTTAAACAAAAAGATGGTTTAGCCAACCGCTACAACTACAAACTTCTCAATCAATCTTGGATAGAAAGAAAACTTAAAAAAGTTCAACGTAAAAAACAAGAAGCTCATTGGCGAAATAATGAAGTTGAAACATATGGCATGTCTATCCACGGCTTAAGAGAAAACGGTGAATTTAGGTGGATTTAATAAATGCACCATCTATCAGCGCATATTAATTAAGCTAGCACCCCATAAAGCAATGAAGCCACTTAGATTTCCTAAGTGGCTTCATTGCTTTATGTTTTCGTTTGTATTTATATTTTTAATTACAACTTTAGAATTTTGGAGCTTCTCCCCAAGCGTTCCCTGCTGCATCTTTAGGGTTCAAAATAGGTGGCACCCCAATATTGGGCCACTGAATATTTAAAGTAGCATCATTCCAAACAATACATTGCTCACTAGCAGCATGCCAGTAATCAGTGGTTTTATATAAGAACTCAGCCTCATCTGACAGCACCAAGAAACCATGGGCAAACCCTGCCGGTATCCACAACTGCTTTTTATTTTCAGCAGACAACTCAACACCTACCCACTTGCCAAAAGTGGATGATGACTCTCTAAGGTCGACAGCTACATCAAAGACTGACCCACGACAAACACGCACTAACTTACCCTGCGTTTGCTCCATCTGATAATGCAGCCCTCGTAACACCCCTTTTTTGGATGAAGAGTGGTTATCTTGTACAAATGAAATTGATTCGCCAATAGCAGCGGAAAAGTCTTTTTCATTAAAAGATTCAAAAAACCAGCCACGATCATCGCCAAAAACTTTAGGTTCAATAACTAGCACATCAGAAATAGCTGTAGGTGTTGCAATAATAGGCATTACATTTTTTCCGTTAGCATTTTTTCTAAATATTGACCGTAGGCATTTTTCTTTAGTGGAGCAGCCAGTTTTAAAACATGCTCAGCACTAATCCAACCTTGACGATATGCAATCTCTTCTGGACAAGCCACCATGAGACCCTGGCGTTTTTGTAATGTTGCAATGAATCCTGCCGCATCCAATAAAGAATCATGTGTACCTGTATCCAACCAAGCATAACCACGCCCCATAATTTCTACTTGTAATTGACCTAACTCTAAGTATTTACGATTCACATCAGTAATTTCTAACTCACCTCGCGGGCTTGGCTTAATAGCTGCAGCAATATCACACACCTGTTGGTCATAGAAATACAAGCCAGTTACAGCATAGCTACTCTTAGGTTTTGCAGGCTTCTCTTCGATTGATAGCGCTTTAAATGAGTCATCAAACTCCACCACGCCATAACGCTCAGGGTCATTCACATGATAGGCAAATACGGTAGCACCTGATGTTTGGTCATTAGCTGAATGCAACTGATTAACTAATTCATGACCATAAAAAATATTATCCCCCAACACTAAAGCTGAAGGATGATTGCCAACAAATTCCTTACCAATAATGAATGCCTGAGCCAAACCATCAGGTGATGGTTGAACAGCATACTGAATATTTAATCCCCACTGAGAGCCATCACCCAATAATTCCGTAAAACGAGGCGTGTCTTGAGGAGTTGAAATCAATAACATATCTCTGATGCCCGACAACATCAAGGTTGTTAATGGGTAATACACCATCGGCTTATCGTAAACAGGCATGAGTTGTTTCGACACAGCCTGAGTGACTGGATACAAACGTGTACCAGAGCCTCCAGCAAGAATGATGCCTTTACGATTTTTTGTGTTAGTCATAAATATTTAATTAGTTATTTAGCTATCTTAATAGAGATTAACTTTTCAAAGTAGAAGTAACGTAATCTCTTACATAGGCCTCTACTTGCTCTTGCCAATGTGGATATTGCCCTGTAAAGGCCATTTCAGAAAGCGCTTGTTTCAGTTTCTGATTACTTAGGCGAGAGTTATAAGGTCGCTTAGCTGGCAGAGGATAATTTGTGGCCGGAATAGCTAAGATATTTTCAGATTTCACATCAACACCCTCACCTGCTGATGCTGCTGTTTCAATGGCAAATACAGCTAGGCCATGCCAAGATGTTTCTCCATCGGGCACTGCATGATAAATGCCAGAAGCCACTCTAGATCCTGCAAGTTGGATACCTATCTCCGCTAACCACTCTGCAGAACTCGGAACACCTATTTGATCAGCGACTACCTTGAGTTGATCTCGTTCACCAGCCAGACGCAATATGGTTCTAATGAAATTACCACCCTCACCATATACCCAAGATGTTCTCAAAATAAAATATCTAGCAAATTTGTCTTTATAACTAGTATGGCCAGAGTCTTGGGCTAAGTTGAAAACTTCTTCAATCGCTTCTTCACCTGCCAATTTACTTTGGCCATAAACACTTAATTGATGAATAGGCCCTGTTGTACTGGCCTCTGTATAGGCCGTTTGTTGAGTATCCGAAAAAACATAGTCCGTGGAGTAATGAACCAGAATGCCATGAGCCACATTCGCGATGTAATGCGCCATCACTTGCGGTGCTTGAGCATTAATAACGAAGGCTAATTCACGGTCAGTTTCCGCTTTATCGACGGCTGTATAAGCAGCCGCATTAATAATGACTTGAGGCTGATAACGATTGAGCACTTCTCTAATAGCTGCTTCATTAGATAAATCACACTCAGTTCTACCCAGAAAAACGACTGGTATTTTTATATCTTTTAGGCAAGCTTGTAATGCTTTTCCGACCTGACCATCACGACCAAATACTAGAATTGGCTTGCTGCGGTTCAGAAGTTCAAAAGAAGAGAAAGACATATAGGTTTTATCTTAAGGTGAATAATTAACTAGCCAATTAATTAGTTATATTGTTTTTTAGCCCAGTCACGATAAGAACCACTTAGCACACCATCTGTCCACTCTTGGTTATCCAAATACCATTGAACTGTTTTTTGTATACCTGTTTCAAAAGTTTCTGCAGGCTTCCAGCCTAACTCGCGTTCTAGTTTAGTTGCATCAATCGCATAACGGCGATCATGACCAGGACGATCCTTGACATAAGTAATTTGTGAGGCATATTTAGTGCCATCAGCCTTAGGTCTTAACTGATCTAAGATGCCGCAAATCGCATGAACCACGTCAAGATTAGGTTTTTCATTCCAACCACCAACGTTATAGGTTTCACCTAAACGACCGGCCTCTAATACTCTACGGATAGCTAAACAGTGATCTTTAACATATAACCAATCACGTATTTGTTGGCCATCACCATAAATCGGCAATGGTTTACCAGCTAGGGCATTCAGAATCACTAAAGGAATTAGCTTCTCTGGAAAATGGTAAGGCCCATAGTTGTTAGAACAATTAGTTGTTAATACTGGTAAGCCATACGTATGGTGCCATGCACGAACTAAATGATCAGAGGCGGCCTTAGATGCTGAATAAGGGCTATTGGGTTCATAACGATTGGTTTCTGTAAAAGCAGGATCTGTTGGTGATAAAGATCCATAAACTTCATCCGTAGACACATGCAAGAAACGGAATGCTTGTTTTTGCTCTTCAAGCAAATCTGTCCAATAAGCACGAACTGCTTCAAGAAGATTAAAAGTGCCTAAGACATTTGTTTGAATGAAATCCCCAGGTCCATGAATCGATCGATCGACATGGGATTCAGCAGCAAAATTAATAACAGCTCTGATTTGATATTTTTTTAGTAAAGAAAGTACTAAGTCATAGCTACCAATATCACCTTGCACGAATACATGACGAGCATCATTTGCAAGTGACTTAAGGGTAGCCAAATTACCGGCATACGTTAACTTATCCAAGTTAATAACACCCTCAGCAGATGGATTGGCTAACCAATCCAATACAAAGTTACCGCCGATAAAACCTGCACCACCTGTGACTAAGATCATGATTTCTATCTATTTAATAATTAGAAGCATTTTCTCATAAACAAGTTGGAAAATTGGCTTTAAATTCAGGCAATAGAAGCTAATTAAATCTAGTAAAGCTGTGCTTATCGAGCCTAAGTCCTTGTAAATGAAGATTTACAAAACGGACTCATTCTCATTTACTAATGATTGTTATTTTTATTAGTTATTCTTTGGGCACATCAATTAAACGATGATTGATGCGCCACTCTTGGTGTTTTCTGAGCTCATTTAATGCCTTTGAAAATGATCTCCTTAGATCATCGCTGGCCCTGCTATTACTCTCCACCCGAGATAATTTCCAAAGACGCTCTTCTTTAATAGTTTGAATAGCAGCCTCAATCTTTTCTTTATTT
>Ga0213919_1000048_pt1 | contig 79538 bp, 51 predicted proteins | sample McNCre317MG_FD_161056 | JGI IMG/M metagenome (GOLD analysis project Ga0213919, IMG submission 161056) | Freshwater microbial communities from McNutts Creek, Athens, Georgia, United States - 3-17 MG | ecosystem: Environmental > Aquatic > Freshwater > Creek | place: USA: Georgia | collected...
ACCAATTCAGCGAAATGTTGGTCACCGCTGGTCGTGATGCTGCCGCCTTGGATGATCACCTTGTTACCGATCAATCCAGCTGTAATACCGCTGCCTGCGACGTCAGTCTTCAAGCTTGCAGCATCCAAGCTCTTAGCGAAGGTGGTCACGGCTGGCGTGTTGATCACCACGTCACCCAAAGCAGAACTAGCTTCACCCACCTCACCAGAGAACAACACATCGTTGGCGGCGACAACCGTCAAGCTCTGAGGTGCAGTGCTCTGTGCGTTGTGGATCGCTGCGTCAAATGTCACCTTGCCGCCGTTGCTGGTGAGCGTGGTGATTACGTCTGTTGTGGTGTCTGTCTTATCGAGAACCACCAATTCAGCGAAATGTTGGTCACCACTGGTGCTGATGCGTCCACCTTGAATGGTCACTTTGTTAGTCGCAGCGTTCACATTTATGTGCGCTGTATCTACGTCTGTCTTTAAGCTTGCCGCATCTACAGTGCTGACAAACTTGGTCTCACCTGCACTGTTAACCACCAACTGACCCAATGGACCGTGGACAGCGCTGCTATCTTCACCCACCGCACCGGTAAACGTCACGTGACCTGTACCTGCATTGACCGTCAGGTCTTGTGCAGTGTTGCTGGCGTTCACAATCGCTTTATCAAAGGTCACAGGGCTGTTGATCGTATTCAAGACTGTGACATGAGAACCATTGCCCAGCACGACCAACTCCGCAAAGTGCTGTTCGCCCGTGGTGGAGATGCGACCGCCTTGGATGATCACTTTGTTGCTAGCAGCATTCACGTCGATGTTTGCGGTGTCAACGTCTGTCAACAAGCTAGCAGTATCCACTTCGCTCACAAACGTTGTGATGCCTTCGCTGTTGACCACCAAGTTGCCCAATGCACCGTGATTGATCAATTCGCCCACCACGCCTGTGAACGTCACATGACCAGTGCCTGCATTGATCGTCAGGTCTTGAGCCAAGCTGCTGCTGACGTTGACAATGGCCTTGTCAAACGTCACGGGGCTGTTTGTTGTGTTGAGCACTGTGGCATGAGAACCATTACCCAACACCACCAACTCAGCAAAGTGTTGGTCACCACTGGTCGTGATGCGGCCGCCTTGGATGGTCACTTTGTTGGTCGCAGCATTCACGTTGATGTGGGCTGTATCCACGTCTGTCTTCAAGCTCGCAGCGTCTACCGTGCTCACAAATGTTGTTACGCCTTCGCTGTTGATGACCAAATCACCCAGCGCACCGTTCTTGAGCGATGCCACTACCGCATCTTCGCCCACCACGCCTGCGAACGTCACATTGCCTGTGCCAGCATTGATCGTCAGGTCCTGCGCAATGGTGTTGGCGTTCACGATCGCCTTGTCAAACGCCACGGGGCTGTTTGTTGTGTTGAGCACGGTTGCGTGGTTGGCGTTATCCAGCACCACACGCTCAGCGTAATGTTGCTCACCCGCGGTGGTGATGCGACCGCCTTGGATGGTCACTTTGTTGGTCGCAGCATTCACGTTGATATTCGCCGTATCCACGTCTGTCTTCAAGCTCGCAGCATCGACAGTGCTGACAAACTTGGTCTCACCAGCGCTGTTGATCACCAAGTGCCCCAAAGCTCCGTTGGCACCGCTGCTGTCTTCACCCACCGCGCCAGTGAACGTCACGCTGCCAGTCCCTGCGTTGATCGTCAGGTCCTGCGCAGTGATGTTGGCGTTCACGATCGCCTTGTCAAACGTCACGGGGCTGTTTGTTGTGTTGAGCACTGTGGCATGAGAACCATTACCCAACACCACCAACTCAGCAAAGTCTTGCTCACCCGTGGTGGTGATACGGCCGCCTTGGATGGTCACTTTGTTGGTCGCAGCATTCACGTTGATGTGGGCTGTATCCACGTCTGTCTTCAAGCTCGCAGCGTCTACCGTGCGGACAAAGGTGGTCAGGCCTTCGCTGTTCACCACCACATCGCCCAATGGGCCGCTCGCGCCAGTTGCGCCCACCGCACCAGTGAACGTCACATCACCTGCGCCCACATTGATGGTGAGGTTTTGTGCCTGAGCTGTTGTGTTCTTGATCGCTGCATCAAATGTCACCGCACTGCCATTGGTGTTCAACACGGTGGTGGCATTCACGCTGACATCGGTCTTATCCAACTTCACCAACTCAGCGTAGTGCTGTTCACCGCTGGTGCTGATGCGGCCACCTTGAATCACCACTCGGCCACCCAAGGTCACGGGGTTTACGCCATTCACATCGGTCTTCAAGCTGGCGGCGTCTACCGTGCTTTGAAGGGTGGTCACGCCTTCGCTGTTGATCACCACATCACCCAAAGCATTACCTGTGACACCCGCCACGCCCACAAAGGTCACGTCACCGCTGCCCGCATTGACGGTCAACGACTGAGGTGTGGCTGCGTAGTTCTTCACAAAGCCACGGAAATCCACAGCGGAGTTGGTGGTCGTCAGTGTGGTGCTTTGCAGCGCATTGTCCAAGAGCACATCACCGCCATACCATTGCGACCAAGTTGTGGTCACGCGACCACCTTTGATACGCAATGTGCTGCCCGTTGCGGTGTAAACACTAGCAGCATCCACCGTGCTGGTGAAGGTCACCGTGCCTGTATTGGTAATCCCCAAAGCACCGATTGCGCCGTTGGCAGCATTAGTACCCACGGCACCGACGAACATCACGTCACCTGTGCTGGCAGTGATCGTCAAGGCTTCGGCATTGCTGGTGTTGTTCTTCAAAGTGCCTGCAAAGGTCACGGCACTGTCAGTTGTGTTCAGCACCGTGGTGCGCGATGCGTTGTCCAAGAACACGTTTTCACCGTAGCTTTGTACACCCGAAGTGGTGACACGGCCACCTTGAATGAACACACGGCCACCTGCATTTGTGGTCACGCTGGTTGCATCCACGGTGCTGGTGAAAGTGGTGTCGCCAGTGCTATTGACCGCCAAGGCGCCAATCGCATTATTCACGCCTGTGGCACCCACTGCACCTGTGAACGTCACGGCACCAGTGCCAGCATTGATCGTCAAAGCTTCTGCAGTCGCTGTGTTGTTCTTCAAGGTACCTGCGAAGCTGACGGCGCTATCGGTGGTGTTCAACACGGTGGTGCGTGACACGTTGTCCAATAAAGCGTTTTCGCCATAGCTTTGTGCGCCTGAAGTTGTGATACGGCCACCCTTAATGACAACACGCCCGCCCACATTGGTGGTCACGCTCGCAGCGTCCACTGTGCTGGTGAAGGTGGTGTCGCCTGCACTGTTCACAGCCAAAGCGCCAATGGCGTTGCCCGCACCTGTTGCGCCCACGGCACCTGTGAACGTCACTGCACCAGTGCCGCTGGTGATCGTCAGGGCTTCTGCATTGAGCGTGTTGTTTTTCAAGGTACCAGCAAACGTCACAGCGCTGTCGGTGGTTTCAAGTGAGGTGCTGCGCAAGCTGTTGTCCAACAACACATCTTCGCCATAGCTTTGAATGCCGCTGGTCACCACGCGACCCCCTTGAATCACCAAAGTGCCGCCCGTGTTGGTGTTGATGCTGCTCAATGCGGCAGAACCACCCACCACGCCACCCAAGGTGGTCTTGCCGGTGCTGTTGAGCTGCAGCGCAACCGCACCATTGACTGTGCCACCCAAGGTCATGTCTGCGGTGCCTGAGTTCAATGTCACGGCATCCACCAAGGTGATGGGCGTGTTGCTATCGCCCAAGCTCATGACGGTATTGGTCGTGTTCACTGTACCGCCCATGCTGATGCTGCTGGGTGCCGTGGCCACCAAGCCACCGGTGAAGGTCAAACTGTCACCTGCTGCATTACCCAACTTCAAGGTGCCCGTGTTCAAGAACTGGGTGGCACCCGTCACGCTGGTGGTGGTGCCCAAGAGTGCCACGTTGTAACTATTGGCTGTGGTGGTGAGTGCGGCAGTGCTCAGGTTATCGGAGAACTCAACCGTGCGACCTGCTTGTGTGTTGAATAACCACATCTCTGTGGCAGCTGTCACTGGGCTGCTGAACGTAGCGCCATAGCTGTTCACCAACTTCAAGGTGTTGAGCGAAGTAGTTTGGCCCACTGCACCCGTGATGCTGACCACGCCTGTGTTGCCAGCATCCAAAGTCAACGATTGGGTATTCGCCAGCGTACCGTTCACAGCACCACCGATGTTCAAAGCACCACCAGAGGTGTTGAGTGTGAGATGATCGACCAAGGTCAACGGTGTGCCGCTGTCACCCAAGGTCATGGTGGTGTTGGTTGTGTTCACCGTGCCGCCCAAGCTGATGCTGCTTGGCGCTGTGGCCACCAAGCCACCTGCAAACGTCAGGGTGTCGCCTGCTGCATTGCCCAGCTTCAAGGTGCCCGTGTTCAAGAACTCTGTTGCCCCAGTCACGCTGGTGGTGGTACCCAAGAGCGCCACGTTGTAACTATTGGCTGTGGTGGTGAGTGCGGCAGTGCTCAGGTTGTCTGAGAACTCAACGGTGCGACCTGCCTGCGTGTTGAACAACCAAACTTGTGTATCTGCTTTGACTGAGCTGCTGAAAGTAGCGCCATAGCTGTTCACCAACTTCAAGGTGTTGAGCGATGTGGTTTGGCCCACAGCACCTGTGATGCTGACCACGCCTGTGTTGCCAGCATCCAAGGTCAACGATTGGGTATTCGCCAGCGTGCCGTTGACGGCACCACCGATATTCAAAGCACCGCCTGCGGTATTGAGTGTGAGGTGATCGACCAAGGTCAACGGTGTGCCGCTGTCACCCAAAGTCATGGTGGTATTGGTTGTGTTAACCGTGCCGCCCAAGCTGATGCTGCTTGGCGCTGTGGCCACCAAACCACCTGCAAACGTCAGGGTGTCGCCCGCTGCATCACCCAGCTTCAACGCACCGGTGTTCAAGAACTGTGTTGCGCCTGCAATGCTGGTGTTGCTACCTAGGAGTTCCAACACATAAGCTTGTGCAAAGGTCGTCAAGACAGGTGTGCTGAGGTTGCCAGCAAAGCGAATGACTTGGCCATCTGTGGTATCGGTCAACACCACGCTGGTGCCTGTGGTTACCGCGCTGCTGAATGTGGCGCCGTTGCTGTTGGTCAAGGTCAAGGTGCTCAAGGGCGCGCTGTTGCCAATGGTGCCGGTGACCAGCACCGAACCAGCTGTACCCGCATTGATCGTGACGGCTTGCAGTCCATTGCCTGTGCCGTTCAAGGTCTTGGCAAACGTGATGTTGGCACCTGTGGTCAATGCACCGTTGTTGGTGGTGTCAAACGTGGTGTCAGTCGTGACCACTGCATCGTCGGCAATGTAGATGGAATTCGAGCTACTGGTGCGCACGGTGCCGCCGCTGAAGGTGCTGCTACCTGCGGCATTGGTTTCAAAGTGAGCCGGTGCGTGTGTGAGACCAATCGCGCCGCCATAGGTGGTGGCACCGCTGTCGTTCACCAGCACACGGCTAGTGGCATCCAGCGTGCCGCGGAAAGTGATACCCACACCTGTGAAGGTGGTGGTGCTCGTCGCTGCGCCACCGATATCGACCGTGCCGTCATAGGTTTGCGTGAAGGTGCCAGAGCTCACGCTACCACCGTTGATGATCGTGGCACCGTGAATTGTCAAGGCCCCTTGAGCTGTCAAAGAGCCGCCGAACGTCATGGAAGGTGCAGTGATGGTGCTGGCACCACTGAACGTCACGGGCCCTGCCAAGCTCAACGCACCTGCACTGGTCAGGTCACCGTCGATTGTGGTGGGGCCTGTGCTGAGCAAGCGCAAGACATACGGCTCTTGACCTGCTGTGACCGAACTGGCCAAACGCAATGAGCCAGCACCGCTGTTGATCCAAGTGTCATTCACCAACGTGATGGTGGTAGCGCTGCGGCCCAACAAAATCGCTTGGTCTGAGCTACGGATGGTGCCAGCCACGCTCAAGGCGCTTGGCGCTGTCGCCACCAAACCACCCGCAAAGTACATGTCATCCGACTCCACGCCACCCAACTGCACGCTGCCGGTGTTGGCTAATGTCACCGCATCGGTCACGGCCACGTTGGCACGCAAGATCAAGTTGAACGGCTGTGCTGCCACCGTCAACGTGGGGGTGGTCAAGCCGCCATTGAAAGCGATGGTGTTTTGTGTGTTGCTCAACAACACGCTGGTATTGGTGGTCACTGGGCCAGTGAAGGTGGTGAATTCACTGTTCACCACTTCCAAGGTTTTCAATGGGTTGGTTGCACCCACTGCACCATCGACATTGATCGCGGCAATATTGCCGCCATCGAGTGTCAAGCTGCGTGTGCCTGGTGCGTCACCGTCGATGGTTTTGGCAAAGGTCATTTGACCGGCTGCTGTCACGCGCACGTCGTTGAAAATTTTCACAATGTCATTGAACACCGCATCCGTGGTGGTGTGAATGATCACACCCTTAATATGGGTTTCACCCGCTGCGGTTGTCAATGAATCGGTGGTCAAGCTCAAGAGCGGTGTGGTCTCGCCGATATTGCCGCCCAACACAGTGGTGCCGCTGTCGTAAATCGTCAGCCCTTGCCCGCCGTTCTGTGTGCCGTCGATGGTGGACATCAAGGCCACATTCACGCCACGCAGCGTCGTGCCTGCACCGAGGGTGATGGCTTTGTTGATGGTTTGTGCACCCGTGGTTTTGATGAGACCACCGTTGATCACCACACTGCCACCTGTGTTTGTCGTGAGGCTGGTCAGTGATGTGCCATTACCCACTGCACCATTGAAGGTGGTGATACCCGCAGTGTTAACGGTCAAGCTCTTGGCACCGTCAAGTGTGTTGCCAAAGGTGATGGCACCTGCGTTGCTGCTGGTCAGCACCGTATCTGCACCGAGGGTGGCGACTTCACCATAAATTTGCGAGCCCGTGGTGCTCACCAAACCACCGTTGATAGCCACAGTGCCGCCTGTATTGGTGGCGAGGCTGGTCAATGCAGCGCTGTTACCCACAGCACCTGTGAAGGTGGTCGCACCTGATGTGTTCACAGCCAAGGTTTGCGCACCATTCAAGGTGTTACCAAATGTGATGGCACCACTGCCTGTGCTGGTCAACACAGTGGCTGCACCCAAGGTAGCTGCTTCGCCGTAGGTCTGTGCACCGGTCGTGTTGACTACACCACCGTTGATGGCCACGCTACCAGCAGTCCCAGCGTCTGTGGTCAAGCTGGTGAGCGCATTGGTGTTACCCACTGCACCGCTGAAGGTGGTGATGCCTGATGTGTTCACAGCCAAGGTTTGCGCACCATTCAAGGTGTTACCAAATGTGATGGCACCACTGCCTGTGCTGGTCAACACAGTGGCTGCACCCAAGGTCGCTACTTCGTTGTAGATCTGTGCGCCTGTGGTGTTCACCACACCACCGTTAATCGCCACTGTGCCGCCAATATCTGTGGTCAGGCTAGTCAATGCCGTTGTGCCACCCACAGCACCTGTGAAGGTCGTTGCACTTGATGTGTTCACAGCCAAGGTTTGTGCGCCATTCAGTGTGTTGCCAAACGTGATCGCACCACTGCCTGTGCTGGTCAATGCAGTGGCTGCACCCAAGGTAGCTGCTTCGCCGTAGGTCTGTGCACCGGTCGTGTTGACTACACCACCGTTGATGGCCACGCTGCCAGCCGTACCCGCATCGGTGGTCAAGCTGGTGAGCGCATTGGTGTTACCCACTGCACCGCTGAAGGTGGTAATGCCAGAGGTGTTCACTACCAAGGTTTGTGCACCGTTCAAGGTGTTACCAAACGTGATGGCACCACTGCCTGTGCTGGTCAACACAGTAGCGGCACCCAAGGTCGCTACTTCGTTGTAAATCTGTGCGCCTGTGGTGTTGACCACACCACCATTAATCGCCACTGTGCCGCCAATATCTGTGGTGAGACTAGTCAACGCTGTCGTACCACCCACAGCACCTGTGAAGGTGGTCGCGCCTGATGTGTTCACAGCCAAGGTTTGTGCACCATTCAGTGTGTTGCCAAACGTGATGGCACCACTGCCAGTGCTGGTCAACACAGTAGCTGCACCCAAGGTCGCCACTTCGTTGTAAATCTGTACGCCTGTGGTGTTGACCACACCACCGTTGATCGCCACTGTGCCGCCAATATCTGTGGTCAGGCTAGTCAACGCTGTCGTACCACCCACAGCACCGGCGAAGGTGGTCGCACCTGATGTGTTCACAGCCAAGGTTTGTGCACCGTTCAAGGTGTTACCAAACGTGATGGCACCACTGCCTGTGCTGGTCAATGCAGTAGCTGCACCCAAGGTCGCCACTTCGTTGTAGATCTGTGCGCCCGTGGTGTTGACCACTCCACCGTTGATCGCCACTGTGCCGCCAATATCTGTGGTCAGGCTAGTCAACGCTGTCGTACCACCCACAGCACCGGCGAAGGTGGTGATGCCTGAGGTGTTGACCGCCAAGGTTTGTGCACCGTTCAAGGTGTTACCAAACGTGATGGCACCACTGCCTGTGCTGGTCAACACAGTGGCTGCACCCAAGGTCGCTACTTCGTTGTAGATCTGTGCGCCTGTGGTGTTCACCACACCACCGTTGATGGCCACTGTGCCGCCAATATCTGTGGTCAGGCTAGTCAATGCAGTCGTGCCACCCACAGCACCTGTGAAGGTGGTTGCACCTGATGTGTTCACAGCTAAAGTTTGTGCACCATTCAAAGTGTTGCCGAACGTGATGGCACCACTGCCAGTGCTGGTGAGCACAGTGGCCGCACCTAAGGTGACTGCGCCGTTATAGGTCTGCGCGCCAGTGGTGCTGATGGTGGCGCCGTTGAGCGCAGAGGCACCGTTGAGCGTCAAAGCAGCGCCACTGCTAAGGGCTTGGTTCACCGTGATTTGTGGCGCATATACCGTGATGGGGCCAGCGATGTTGACCAAGCTGTTCAAGGTCATGTTCGTCAAGTTGCCCAACTTGCCCAGTGTCAAACCGCTGAGGTTGGTGTCGTAGGTGTAGTTGGCTGTCACCGCACTGGCAAAGCTGCTGGTGGGTTCAATCATCACAGTGCCTGAGCCTGTGAAGCCCACAGTGGTAGGTGCTGTGTTGTTGGTAAACGCCACGCCCCCTGCACTGCCAACGCCTGTGGCACCGGTGTAGCTGTTCACACCTGTGAGGCTGAATGTGTTGCCGCCGAGCTTGTTAAGTTGACCTGCGCCACTGATGGCGTTGGCCACCGTCACTGCGGCGTTATGGCTGAAGTTAAGCGTGGTGCCAGTGCCGATGCTGACGGTGTTGGTACCCAACGAGGCAGAAGCATCCGTGCCATCACCCACATTCAAAGTGCCACCAGAGATGGTGGTGACGCCCGTGTAGGTGTTGGCACCTTTTATGACCCACTTGCCAGTGCCAGCTTTGGTGAAGCTGCTGGTGCCTGCGTTGTTAGCGAGCACAGGCGTCATGGTGTTGTCGGCGGTGTTGCTGCCGGTCAAGGTCAACAAACGACCCGCTGTACCGCTGTAGGCCAATGCGCCTGTGTTGGTGAACACCAAAGCGCCTGTGCCTGAAGCATCCACCGTGGCACCGCTGTCGCCCAAGGTGAACAAGCGGTCGGTGCTGGTGGCTGCGCCTGTGTACTTGAGCGTGGCGTTGTTGATGACCAAGTTAGCTGCTGCATTGGTGGACTGACCGATGTTGCTGGCCACACCGCCATTGGCCAAGCTGGCCACAGACAACGTACCACCTTGCAAGTTGGTCACACCGGTGTAGGTGTTGGCCGCTGTGAGCGTGAGCATGTTGCTGCCGTACTTCACCACATAGCCTGTGCCACTGATGGTTTTGGCAAAGGTGTAGTCCGCTGTTTGGTTAAAGCCAAAGCCAGCGTTGTTCACCACATCGGTCACGATTGAGCCTGATTGGTCTAGCTCTAAGAAGCCGGCAGACACCGTGGTCAGGCCGCTATAGATGTTCACGCCTTGCAAATACATGGCACCTGCGCCCTGCTTCACCAAGTTAGCCGACGCACCAGAAATGACACCCGACAAAATGCTGCTGCTACCGCTGTGGTCCAGCGTGAGCGTGCGACCTGCAGCCAAGCTGATGTTGTACGCGCTGTTGACGTCCACGCCGCGCAGCAAGATGTCACCGGTGCTGGTGTTGGTGGTGCCAATTGCGCTGTTGAGCGTGATGTTGCCACCGTAAATTTTGATGGGGCCATTCACCGTGTTGCTAGAAGCCCAAGTGATGTTGGCCGTGTTGGTCAGGCTGCCCACTGTCAAGGCACTCAAGCCTGTACCCAACACCCATCCGGTGCTGTTGACCGCGCTAGAGAAACTGGCCGATGTCGGAGCAATCGTCAAACTGCCTGTGGTGTTGGCATAAGTCAAGGCACTGGCCAGTGACAAGCTGTCAGCGGTCATCGAGATGTTGCCAGTGGCTGATTGCACTGCACTGCCCGCTTTAGAGCCTAAGTAAATCGCACTGGCGGCGTTTTGGAAACTGATGCTGTTAGTACCAGCATCCAAAACAATATTGCCTGTGGTTGACAAACCATTCATCACACCACCGCCCCATTGGCTACCCACTTGAATACCCGCCACACCGGCTTTGGCGCGACCTGACAAGGTCACACCACCACCGTTCGTGGCATTCATTTGGAAGTTGCCTTCAATCACAGCACCTGGGTCATTGGTGGCCACTGCATCGGTGATCACACGAATCGCATCCACACCGGTATTGGCTGAACGCAATTCCAACACCTCATTGGGCAACACACTGGGGTGCAAGCCAGGCAAGAAAGCCACGATGCCACCTGACTTGGCGTTGATCAAAATTTGACCTGTGCCCGAGTTGATCGTCGTGTTGTCAAAGTTCACAAAGCCAGAGCCACCTGTAGCGCCATAGCCGTACAAAGACACATCACCACCACCCGAGGTGATTTGGCTGCGCTTCAACACAATGCCACCTTGCCATGGTGTGGATGAGCCAGCGAAACTGATCGAGGTGCCACTGGCGGCGTAGCCATCACCCACCGTCAAACCATGCCATGTGGTTTGACCGTTGTTGGTTGCACTGCCGCCCAACCACACATGACCACCTTGTGTGGTGATGGTCGCGCCTGTATCGAGCAACACCATGCCTGCGCTGTTGCCACCATCGCTGTTGGCCCAATACACCGTGCTGCCGCCAGTGGTCAACACATCCACGTTGGCCGCTTGGGCAATGTCACCGGTTGACTTGAACAACATGGCCGCATTCGCAGCCGTGCTACTGATGTCTGCATTCAAGTTGATCGTGCCGCCATAGATGCTGATCGGGCCAGCAATGCTCAAAGGCGAATTAACCGTGATGATCGATGTGTTGCCATCACGGCCCAAAGTCAAGCCGGTGAGTGAACTGCCAAAGCTATACGCGTTGGTCGACAAGGCGCTGGCAAAGCTACCTGCAGCAACTGGCTGAATCGTGACTGTGCCATTGCCTGTGAAGGCGCCGGGTGTGACTGGCAAGGTGTTGTTGGTGAACACAATGCCACCACCTATGTCACCCGTTGCTGTGGCGCCGGTGTAGGTTTGTGTGCCGGTGAGTGTGAGCACATTGGCCCCCAGTTTGGTGACCGTACCTGCACCGCTGATGCTGCCCACGTAGGCGGCTGCGTCTGAACGGCTAAACACCAAGCCAGCACCGCTCGCCACAGAAGCGCTACCTGTGATCGAACCCGTCGTACCTGCATCACCCACTTGCAACACACCGGCGCTCAGAGTGATAGCACCAGTTGATGTGTTGGCACCTGTGAGCTTGACCGTGTTGGCTTGTTGCTTGGTCAATGTGCCAATGCTTAACACGCCACTGAAGGTGTAGTCGGTGGTGGAGTCCAACAACAAGCCGCCATTCGCTTGCACATTGCCTGAGAGCAAACGACCAGCGCTACCACCTGAGTCACCAATGCTGATTTTTTTGTTATTGCTGGAAATCAAGTTAGCAATGGTCACATCACCCACCACATAGCCTGTGGTGTTGTTAGCGCCACCCAGGTTGAGGGTGCCTAAGCCGGTGATGTTTTTGTAATAGAGGCTGGCCGCACCTTGTGAGGGGTCTTCTTTCACGGTAACGCCAGACGCAATATCAATGTTCAATGCGTTGGCTGCGGTGTCACTGCCGATAAACCAAGGGGTAAACATGCTCACGCCATTGGTGAGCGTGAACTTGACATTGGTGGCACCGATGGAGCGAATCACCAAGCTGTTCATGTTGTGACCGGTAAAGGTCACATTGCCTTTGATGTAGTAGCTAGCCCCTGATCCTGTGGGCGTCATCACATTGGCGATGGTCAAGCCAGCTGCGCCACCGTCCACCACCACACTACTAGACAAGTTGGTATTGATGCCACCTGTGGTGGTGATGCCAAAGCTACCGATGTTTTCAAAAATGCCGCTGCCTGTGACGCTGAAGGCGTTGGGATATGTGGCAGCTGCTGTGGTGTCAAAGCTCAAACGGCTGGCCACTGACACACCGCCAGTACCTAATGCATTGGCAGCACCACCAACAATCAAATTGCCAGTGGATACCGTGGTGACACCCGAATATGTGTCAGCGCCTGTCAACGTCAACGTACCCGAGCCCGACTTGGTCAAACCACCCGTGCCCGCGATGATGCCTGCGTAGTTCACGCTCTTCGATGCATCCACACTGAACGTGCCACCACTCGCACCCAAAGTGATGCCACGGTTGGTGTTGAGTATGAATGTGTTGGTCGCTTGCAATGTGCCACCGTTGAGTGTGATCAGGTCTTGCGTTGCACTGCCAGGTGTTGCACCTAGATAGCTATCTGCAGCCACTTGCAAAGTACCTGCAATTTGTGTCTTGCCTGTGTAGCCCAACGATGGGCTGGCCACCACGGTTAAGCCCGTTGGAATGATGGCCAATGCCACGTTGCTGGAATCAGGCAATACACCAGTGGGTGTGGTGGTGCCGGTCACGGCCCAGTTGGCGGCGTTAGACCAATCGCCACCGGATGCACCCACGTAGGTGGCAGAAGCCAGCTGATTGATGTTGGCTGTGCCGCCCTGCCCATTCAAGTTGACGGTGTAATTACCAACGTCAGTGCCGGTCAAGGTAGCCGCTGTGATGGTCACGGTCTTCGCTGTGCCCACATGGCGTGTATCAAACGCACCTGTGACAGAGGACACCGACACCAAGTCACCTGTGATCTTGTCAGGCAAGGTTGTGCTGTTGATGCTCAGGTTGGCGTTGTTGTTACCGTCATAGGTTTTGCTGTTGATAACCAAGCCTGAGAAGCTCAGGTCTTTCTTCGCCACCGTCAATAAGCTGCCGCCTGTTTGGCTTGTGGCATAGCCCAACTTGGCCAAACCATCGGTCAGTGTGTAAGGTGTGGCGCGGTAATTGAGTTTGGTGCCTGTGGAATACGTCGCACCTTCAATGATGACGCCAAGGCCTGTAACGGTTTCATCACCGTTCACAGCCGTGCGCAATGTCGACAGTGCCGTGGTGCCATCGGGTTTGAAATTGTTCAGCGTGGTGGTGTGGTCGTAGCCATACGTCACGTTGAAGCTGTCAATGTTTGCAGTCGCTGTGGGTTGCTCGCGGTAAATCGCGTTGATCACATTGGGGCTCAAGGCCACAGAATAATTGGTGGTGGTCTCATCCGAGTTGTAACGGAATCGGCCTGTGCCACTGCCCACCAAAGCAGTCAAACCCGTGCTGCCAGACACGCTACCACTCATCAAACGAATGGTGCCACCCGTGCCGACAGTGATGTTAGGAGGCCCTGTGATGAGGATGTTGCCACCCGTGGTGGTGCCAGCAGCCGCGCTCTTGCCTGCGTTCAGCAGCATCGCTGTAGAGGTGGCACTTGTAGTGGCTACGTTTTGCGCCACGGTCATATCACCGCTGAGTGTTTCCACACGCACATCACCGCTGGCACTGATGCCCGTCGTCGAAGCAACGGTATCAATGCGCAAAGCCCCTGCGTTCACATACGTCAAGCCATTCACACCCGTGGCGGCCAGTGTGTTGATGCTGTTGCTTGTGTGATCCAAGTTCACGGCACCACCTAACAAGGCCAACTTATCTGCCACGATGTAGCCCGATGCGCCATCAGTCACAGCACCGGATGCATACAAATACACGGCGTCGTTTGTGGCCGTCAACGGTGCATTGATCGTCAGGTTGCTGCCATACAGTCGAATGGGGCCAGCAACTGTCGTCGCCGCGTTGACAGTCACGTTGCTGGTGTTGGTGCTCTTACCTAATGTCAGGCCTGTGATGCCTGTGACGGTGAGCAAGTTACTCGAATCTGGCCAACTGAAAGCACTGCTGAACGCAGATGCCGCTGACTCCACGGTCAAAGCGCCCGTGGTGTTGACAATCAAATCGGATTGCAAGCTCAAGCGGTCAGCTTGCAACAAGATGTTGCTGCTCGACTGCGTGATGCTTGTACCGGCCTTTGCCCCTAGGTAGAGCTTGCCCAAGTACGTGCCTTTGTAGGTCTGAATGCCACTGGCTCCGCCCAATAACTGAATCGGGCCAGACGAGGCTAATAGATTGACCTGCGTGTTCCACCAAGGGTTACCAATTTGCATCGCGTAACCGTTAGCTCCTGCGCCCTGCCCTTCAAGCTGAATGCCACCACCATTAGGTGCCAATGCATTGACTGTGCCTTCGAAGTACAAGCCCATAGAGTCGGTTGCTGAGGCGCTGCCCTTCAAGTAAATGGCATCTGTGGCAGTACTGTTAGACGTGAGTGTGGTGAGACCTGTCACGCCAGCCCTGCTGCTGTGCGTGCCCATCACCAAACCCGTCAAAACGCCCACGGCATCTAAACGAATCTTGCCTGTGCCGCTGGTGATATTGGTTTGGTCATAGGTCAAGATGCCATAGCTACTGGCAGACGCCCCCTTGATCACAATGTCACCATTGCCTGAGTCAATGCTGGTGTGCAAGAGCGCGACGCCACCTGATTGGTTGGTCCCGATTTCATAAACCACAGCCGTACCGCTGGTGGCATAGCCATCGCCAACCGTCAACCCATTGAAAGTGGCTGTGCCGCTGCCGCCACCAATCCATACATGCCCGCCAGCGGTGCTGATGCTGGAACGTTCTTTCAAAGCCACCATGCCATTGCTGGTTTCGCCGTCGCTGTTGGCCCACAGCACCACATTGCCACCTGTTGATGTGATGGCTTTGTCGCGTGCCAATGAAATATCTGCCTTACTCTTAACAAGCAAACTGCCTGCAGACGAACCTGTGCGCGTATCAATGTTGTTGTTAATAACCACCCCAGTGCCATACAAAGACACGGGGCCAGCAATGGTTAAGTCTGAGTCCACCGTCAAAACAGAGGTGCTACTGGCAGCACCCAAGCTCAAGCCTGTCAAGGTATTGGCAAAGCTATAAGTGCTAGTGCTCAACGCTGTAGCAAATGTGCCGTTGAGTGTGGGCTCAATGCCCAACTTGCCCGCACCAGTGAATGTGGTGCTGGTCGGGCGTGTGTTGTTTTGGAAGATCAATTGACCTGCCGAAATAGCGGTGGCGCCTGAGTAGGTTTGCGTGCTGGTCAGAGTGAGGGTGTTGCTGCCAGCTTTGGTCAAGGTGCCTGTGCCAGAAATCACGGATGTAACCGTTTGATCATCCGTGCGGTTGTATTTGACTGTGCTGTTGTTGACGATGTCACCGCTCACGCTACCCGCTGTTGCGCCGTTACCCACTTGCAGCGTGCCAGCAATTACCTGCGTGCCACCTGTGTGCGTGAGCGCACCGGCGATTTGGGTTTCACCCGTGCCGTTTTGAATGACCAAACCTGTACCGCTGATGCTGTTCGGCAGCGCAAGCGTGCCGGCTGTGCTCAATAGCAGAACACCTGCGTCTGCAACACTGCCAGTACCAAGTGCACCACCACTGAGTGGCGAACCGACCTGCACTGTGCCAAGGTAGTTTTGGTCATAGCTGATGTTGACTGAGGCGGTGCCAAATTCACTTCGTGCGTTTTTGACCACATTGGTGATGTTTGTGCCACCAAGGTACGTGTTGTTACCAGTGAATGTCGTTTTCGCGCTTGAGTAGAAACGGTCCACACCATACCCATTTGCAGTGCTGGTTGTGGCCAAGCCTAAGCTGCCTGTGAGTGTGCCCGTCGAGTAGTCCTGCCCCAACGTGGCAACTGTTCCAGACTTATAGCCAGTCAAATAGCTGCCGTTACCTGCATAAGCAGCGGCTTGAACGTTACTGCCAGATTGGGTTAGTTTAACGAAGACTGTCTTGGTGTAGGTGGCACCAGCACCAGCATCATGGAAATACTGAACCTGAAACGTCGCTGTGTTATCAGCAGCGTTGTAACGCTTGAAGTACACACCAGCCTCTGCAGCTGTACCGCCCATGATGTTGATGCCATTTTCACGAGCACCCGAAATACGCGCCAAGACTTCAGCCACTGTCGTGTTGTTTGCAATGGTTTGTGCAGTGCTGCTCAAAATCGCGGTGGAAGGGAATGTGAACAACTCTGTCCTAGCGCCCTGCACTGTCACGCTACCTGAACCGCTGATGTCGTAAGGCACCGTGCTGTCAGCACCTAGGTTGTAGACCAGCGTGCCGTTATTGGTCACACCCGATGTGGCCAATGAGCCTGTGGTGCCGCCACTACCCAACTGCAATGTGCCGGCACTCACCGTGGTGGCACCCGTGTATGTGTTGGTGCCTGTTAGCACCAAGGTGCCCGCACCTGCTTTGGTGAAATCGCCTGCACCACCCAACACACCCGCAAATGTTTTGCTCACACCGGTGGCAATGTCTGTGGACAAGGTGCCACCGATGTTTAATGTGGTGCCCGCCGCACCTTCAAGTGCGCCCAAAGTGGCTGCGGTGTTCACTGTGAGTGAACCGTTCTTGATGTTTAAGCCACCTGCTGATGCAGTACCTGCATAGGTGATATTGCTGACCGTCACTGGCCCCGTCTCTGCCAAGCCGCTGCGTGTGTTTTGGTCAAAACTAATCGTTGTGCCTTGTGGCACAACCACAGAAGCCACGTTGCTCTTATCAGGCACAACGCCTGTCGCACTAGGTGTGCCTGTGATAGCCCAGTTGGCAGGGTTGAACCACTCTCCGCCAGCACCACCCACCCAGGTGATGGAATCGCGAACCGTGATGTTGCCTGTCAATGTCGTGGGGTTGGCAAATGAGTAGTTACTAATCGCACTACCCGACAAGCTACCCGAGTAAGTGATGCCAATGCCAGTACCTACGTTCTTGTTGGCGAATGTGCCAGTGCCAGTCAAAGTCACGTTGGCCGTGTCTGCGGTTTCAACACCGACGAGCGTGTTGTTGGTAAACACGACAGCCGTTGAGCCGTCATACATTTTGTTGGTCGTCAAACTGCTGCTCAATGTGAGCGGTTTAGCTGTGATCGTCCCTGCGCGCGATGCCACCAGCACATAGTTGCTAGCCTTGGCGCCGGACAAACTCAGACCCGAGAAATTAATCGTCGTGGCATTCAATACGTTGGCACTGTTGTAGCTTGCCGCCAAAGTGCCCACTAACGAAACTGCATCTCCTGCGTAGGGCTTGCCGTCAACAGATGTACCCGTACCAGCAGTCTCGGTGGCCAACAATGCAGCTGTGCCACTCAAGGCCACGCTGGTGCTTGCGTCATACACCTTGGTGGTGGGCACTGTAACCGTGCCGATTTCAAGCGTCTTAGCGGTGATGTTGGCAGTGCTAGATGCCGTGCTGCTGACGGTGTAGTTGGCAGCTTTTGCGCCCGACAAACCAATGCTTGAAAGTGAGACAGTCTTACCAGTGCCGACATCAGCATCCGCAAACGTGGCCACGATGCCAGCCGTGTTGACTGTCACCGCATCAGAGTTCACCAAACCAATGGGCGTAGCAGCTGTTGTCACAGTAGCTGTGGTTGTCGCGTCATAGGTTTTGTTGGCAACGTTGAGGGTGCCCAATGTCAAGGCCTTAGTGTTTACTGTGAGCGAACCATTGGCATAGGTGATGTTGTAGTTGGTTAAACCTGTGCCAGTCGCTGCGCTTGGCACGATGCTGTAGGTGCCTGCATTGGTTGTGGCTGCCACCGTTGCACTGCTGGCCACTTGAAGCGTCACGCCCGTAAGCGAATCGCGTGGGCCCAAGCCTGAATAGGTATAAGCGCTTGTACCCAGACTAAGGCTAGTGCCGTATTCAGTCGACTGGTTGTTGGCCGTGATGGTCAGTGCGCCTGGATTGATCGTGTACGTGGTTGGCGTGCTAGATGGAACCAACAAATATTTGACGCCATCGGAGCCTGAATTGGTAGCGCTCAATCCAGTGATGTATGACAGACTCTGGTTTGCGCCTGCTGCGCTGCTGCTGTCAAGCGAATAGATGGGCGTACCCGACACGCTCAAGTTTGCATACGCACCCGAACCAAAAACAACCGTATTGTTGCTTTTGTCTTTGACTGAATACGCAAAATTCAAATTGCCGTAGGTACCCGATGTTTGTGTTTCAGTGACGAACAAGGTCACAGGCGGCGGAGGCAAGGCCAACAACATTGGGTTTAATCCAATTTTCCATTTGCTACCTGAAAAGCCCGCTGGCAATTGCGTGCCGTTGCTCGTTGCTGACGCGATGGTGCTTGCGCTGTAAAGGTTGGTACCCGTGGCGCCAATCGTTGAATCGGTGGTGTAACTGTTTGAAATACTGGTTTCAGTTGGGCCATATTTCACACCTACGATGCCGCCGTATGACACGTTCGTGGTTGCCACAGCATTGCCGTAACCTACGCTGTCAGTCACTTGGCCATCGGCGGTGTACAAAACACCAACCAAACCACCGGTGCCATACCAGTTGTAGATAAAACCAGAAATTACAGAACCTGTGGCATACGAACGGCTCAATCGGAATGTGGCTTGACCGTTAATTTGCTGTGTGGCACTGTTGATCGTTCCGCTGACATCACCCACCAAACCGCCTACGCCTACCGCTGTGTATGACGTGCTTCCCGCTCCTTGTTGACTCACAACTGCAGTGCTGAAGCTTCGGTCGATATACAACGAACCATAGCGCTGCTTACCAATCAGTCCCCCCGCAAAGAAAGCGCGCGTGTAGGTGCCAGCAACCTTCGAAATACTTCCGGTGGTCCATACACCATTGATATATGTTGAGCCCGTTTTGGTATCGGTGCCATCTGTGCTGGTCACCAAACCTGCAAGACCACCAATGTATTCATAGGAGCCCGTCGCCGTATCTGTGGTGCTGGTTGAGATATAGACATTGCTCAAGCCCAAGTTGTTCACCGTGGCTCCAACCAGTTTTCCGAAGAAACCGTGGTTGCCACTGGTAGAAACCTTCAAGGTATAGCCATCAATGGAATGCCCCAAACCATCCAAGGTACCTGAGAATTGTGCAATTGCTGAGCTGGTGTAGGTGGTGCCCGCCATCGACAAATCGGTCTTTAATGCGGCATAAGTCGAAGACGTTGTTCCCATGGCCAACAAAGATGCCACTGAGTTGTAAAGCGTATATTGGTGATTAGCAATCCATAAAGTTGGATTGGTGCCAGTCAAATTGATTTGGTTGTAGTTGGCCAAATTCAACTCATAGGAAGTACCTGCGGTTGGCGCCAAGATGGTTGAGCTGCCGCCGTAGAAAATTTTCAAACCAGAAGCATTGCCAGTGGCTGTTAAATTGGCATTGATGTAAATGTTGTTTGATGCCTGCAGTGTTGAAGTGGTGTCGCTGGACCATGACACAGGCGTGTTCACATACAAATTACCGCCATACAGGGTGACGGGGTTCAACCAAGTTACATCATTGCCAGAGGCGTCTTTCAATGACAAGGTCACATCGGCCGTGTTGCCTGACTTGCCCAATGTCAACCCAGTCAAGGTGTTGCTGATCTTCCAGTTGGCGGTGCTAAAGGCAGTGCTAAAGCTTGTTCCGTTGGGTTGAATCGTCAATGCGCCCGTGCCTGTGAAGCCCGAAGACGACGTTGTCGGTGCATCGTTTTGGAAAATCAAGGTGCCGCCATTGATGGTGGTGCTACCCGAATAACTGCCGTTGCCTGTGAGGGTCAAGGTGCCTGCACCCAACTTGGTCACATAGCCCGTGCCCGAAATGGCACCGCCTATCGTCAATGCGTCACTGCGGTTGACGATCAAGCCGCCGTTGTTCGTCACAGCACCAGTGCCCAAAGCACCTGTTGTACCGCCTGCACCCACTTGCAATATGCCACCCGAGATGGTGGTGGTACCTGTGATGTTGTTAGCACCCGTGAGTGTCAGTTGCGCAGCCCCTTGTTTGGTGAATGCGCCTGCACCACTGATCGCGCCTGAATAGCTGACGTTATCGGAGCGATTGAAGATCAAAGTCGCGCCACTTGCCACCGATGCATCACCGCCAATTGCACCCGTCGTACCACCGGCGCCAACCGCCAATGTGCCGCCGGAAACTGTTGTGGTGCCGGTGTTGGTGTTAGTCCCAGACAAGATTTGGGTGCCAGCGCCTGACTTCGTAACAGAGACAGGGCCCGCGATGACACCGCTGTAGTCGTAGCTGCCCGTGGCGTTGTTGATGGCAATGGTGCTGGCGTTAGTCACTGTGATGCCAGCATCTGCGGTGTCGGTCAAACCACCCGCAGTCAACGTAACAGTACCTGCTGTGATACCCACCATGCCATTGAAAGAGCCAATGTTCAATGGCCCCGTGTTTGTATACGTGAGTGAGCCAGAGCCAATGCTTGCAGTGATGCTAGAAACAGAATTGGAAGCCGTGAACGAATAGTTCTGATTGGTCGCCAACAAGGCCAACCCATACGAGCTCATGGTGCCCGACACGATGGGTGTTTTGGCGGCAATTTCAATGTAGCCAGTACTCGTATTGGCCGACACGTTACCCGTCCAATACAAACCATTGGTAGCGCCATAGGCCATGTTGGCCGAGTCAGCTACTGCAAACAATGGCGCTGGGTTGCTAGAGACATCCAGTGTGCCCGCTGCGTTGACCAAATAGCCACTGCCTGTGCCGGCTGAGTTGATCTTTGCGCCTTGAAATGCAATCGAACCGTTAGTTGCCGACGCATTGATGGCATTAGAGTAGATGCCGTAGTAGCCGCCATTCGTGCTGGATGTGTAGCCTGATAGATAGATGCTGCCGTTGCTAGAGGTCACAGACCCCACATTCAAGTAAATGCCATGGGCTCCGGTGGAGTAACCCACCATGTTGATGTCGTACTTGGCCGAAACAGAGCCATACCAAAGATCTTGCGCAATACCGCCAAGTCCAGTTGAAGAATTGCCGGCCCCCGATACATAGACGGAGCCATTGGTGGCAGTAATTGGCATGCGGATATAGGTGCCTGCATACACAGAGTTGCTCAAACCATCAATGCTGATGTTGCCGTTGTCAGATATCACACCACCGCCTGAAGCAGTTGCTACAGTCAGGTAAGTTCCGCTACCTTGCATGGAGACGCCTTTGAGCGTCAAGTCACCTTTGGCTTGCAACACATCTGAGCCATCCCACAGGGTGATACCCCCTGAAATATTGGCCCAACCATTCACACCACCAACAGGGCTGTTGGCATAGCCGGTAATGGCCAACTTGCCGCCGTAACTGCGAATGGTTTGGCTACCACCCCAAAGAACCACACCATGACCGCCACCTGCCGTGTTCAACCCCAAAGGCGCAGCGTTGGCATAGATGGAGATATCGCCGAAGCCAATGATTTTTGTGTTGTTGGCATCGAAGCGCAAACCAGCCTGGGTGATGCCCGTGCCTTTGGCCGTTGAGTTGACAGTGATCGTGCCACCACTTGTGGGCGTTGTGAGGTCATTGCCCGCCACAATGCTGCCGCCATACATATATACCCCCCCTCCACCGCTGGCCGTTAAGGAAATGTTGCCGGCAATGGACTGGATGGTTCGGCTATCGGATAAGTACATGCCCCAGTAGGACGAGGCGTGGGTGGACGTGCCGTTGAGTGTGATGTTGCCATTCGACTTGACGCCCCCCGTACCGTAGATGTAAAGCCCGGGGTACAAGCCTGTGCCTGTGAGCGACATGGCACCATTCGACACCAAGGAGCCAGCGTACAACTGCAAGCCATAGTAGGTGCGGCCTGTTGCATTGAGCGTGAGGGTACCTCCTGAGGTGGGCGTATTGGGTGTGTTGGTTGCGACATTGCCGGCGTCGTTGCTGGCCACAATGCTGCCGTTCATGTAAATACCATAGTCACCCACACCGGTGACCGACACATTGCCAGCGGTGGATTGAATAACGCGACCACTTTGTAATTCGACGCCCCACTGCGCACCGGTGGTGGCCGAATCAATGGTCAACGCCCCGACAGATTTGAATGACCCCGTACCCGCAACATATAAGCCTTGATAAGCCCCTGTGCCGCGGCTTGTCAATGACATAGGGCCGTAGGAAATCAGGGAGCCGTTGTTAATCATCCCGCCATAACCGCCAGAGCCCGTGGCATTGATGGTCAGCGAGCCGCCCGAAGTAGGCGTGGCTGTGGTGGGGGTGGTCGTGTCATTACTGGCCACAATACCGCCCGTGGCCGTGCCATCAAAGTACAAACCACCGCTGGTTCCATTGGCAGTGATGGCAATATTGCCACCCGTGGATTGGATAAGCGCAGCGTCATACAAGGTGAGGCCCCAAGAGCCTGTGCCATTGATCGTGATGTTGGAGGCTGATTTCACTTTGGTGCCGGTGCCGTGCATATACACCGCATGCGCACTGGCAGAGACACCCGTGAGCGAAATCGCCCCATAAGAAATCAATGAACTCGTGTCAATTCGAATGCCGTAGTTAGCAACAGTACCGCCATCGCCAGTGCCATTGACAGTGATGGTGCCACCAGATGTGGGAGTGCTCGCGTTGTTTGCAGCGACAAGGCTACCGTATAAATAAACGCCGCTTAAGCCAACACCCGTGACCGAAATATTACCTGCAGTGCTATTGATGACCCTCGCATTGTCTATTAATACGCCCCAATTGCGAGAGGCGTTTTGTCCATTGATGGTGATGTCTCCAGCGGTTGTGATGGTGTTGCCAGCACCATACACATACACACCATACTGATTACTGCCGCCTGTTCCATAGATCGAAAGCGCACCGCCAGAAGTGATGGACGTTGCCCCAATGGCGACACCGCTATAGGCGTTCGATGCACTGGCGTTAGCTGTCAAAGAAATTAATCCAGTACCGGCAGTGACATCGCCCTTGACAAAGTTGACAGCGTGGTTGGCGCCAGTAGACGTTCCTTCTAGAGTAATGGTTCCACTACCTGAAGTACTCAAAACAGTACCCGTATAGTCCAGCTCAATGCCAACACCACTGGTGCTTGTGACAGGATTACCAAGTCCATACAGGCCAATATTTCCGCCTGCTGCGTTGAGTGGGGCTAATAAATAAATACCCTTTGAGGTGGTTCCATTGGCATAACTTGCATACCCAGAAATACAGGAATAAGCAGCTGCACAGCCGGTTGTGGTGTCTGTCGTGCCACCACGGACGAGTATGCCGCCACCAAATGTGCTAATGGCTGCGCTAGAAACGGTTGTTTTGAAGCCGCCACCGCCCGTATTGTCCACGTCAGAGTAGAACTTGGTGGTGAGTGACTTGTTGGTTGCACCTGAGATGGGAGAGCTCACAAGAATGTCTCTTGAGGCCATCAAGGTCAGTGTGTTGGCATCGGTGTTATTGGTGATCGCACCCGATACCGTGATGTCTTTGTCAGCAGTCACAGTTTGAATGGTTGAGCTACCCGTCAAACTGCTGGCATTGATGGTCAAAGCTGCCGATGTTTTGAGCTTCACATCGCTGTTTGTGATGGTGAGCTTTGAAATGCTGTTGCCCACGTTTTGCGCGGTGGCATCCACGCCGTTGACATAACTCACAACATAGGTGCTTGCAGAAATAACACCGCTGGTGGTCATGGCCCCTGGGCCGCCAAAGGCTGAATCAGCCGCCACGGTAATGGCGCCGCTGGCAGTTGCGGCCGTGGTGGTGTTGGCGTTGATCAACGCGCCGTTGCTGTTTAATCCTGCCCCGTTGAGGGTGATGGCATTGGCAATGGTGGAGCCATTCAAATCTAAAGTCGCTAAAGGACGAATGTTGATCGCGCCTGTACCCAATGGGCCAGCCGACCCGCTGCCAACTAAGGCTGTACCTGAGCTCAACATGCCAGCCAAGACCTGAGTGCCGCCAGAATACGTGCCACCGACGCCGGACAAAGTGACTTTGTTGCCGCTTGCTTTTTGAACCGCAAAGGCACCCGAAATATTGCCTGTGATGCTGTAGTCGAATGGCCCGGCTAAGAGCGAGCTGCTTTGCAAGGTCACCGCACCACTGGCTACGCCGCTGCCCACTGAGTCAGACAACGCAATGGTGCCTAGGTAGGTGCTGTTGTTGGCTGTGAGCTGGCCGTAACTCGAATTCAAATACAAGTTGTTCGAAATCGTTCTTCCGGCCAAGTCGAGCAGGCTGTAGTTGGCGCTGCTCACATAAATGTTGCCAGAGCCAAAGGCAGTTGCAGTTCCTGCACGCAAGGCACCACCGTTGACGGTGATGTTGCCCGAATAGGTGCCAGCGGCGCCGCCAAACGTCATTGAATTGAAGTTCGAAACAGAGGCAAGGCCGTAGCCTGAACCAGACACGCTGGTTGTGTTGAGCGTCTGAGAGTTATAGCCAGTTAACGAAGCGCCCAAGCTTTGACCCAACACGTTGGTTGTGTAGTAGCCCGCGTTTTGCATCAGCAGGGTGACATTGGCCCCAGACTGACTGAGCTGCGCCGTGACATATTTGGTGTAGCCGCCACTGGTATCAATCGTTTGGAATTGCACCACCGCACTAGGTGTTGCGCCAGCGGTGTAGCTGACGATGTACATGGATGCCGCTACGGGCGATCCAGTCATCGCAGCACCCCCCAAAGCACCGCTCAACCCTGACGTCAACAGCTGCGCCACAGTGGTGTTGCTGGCAATCACTGTTGGGGTGACAGAGCTAAAGTAGCCTGTGGCCAGTGCATTGGCGGCGTTACTGACTGTGAGGTTGCCACTGCCATTGAGCACGCCAGTGAACGTCGCGCCCCCTGTGTTGTTGTTGGTGATGGTCGTTGTGGCGTTGACGCCCAAGCTACGTGCACTGCTAAATGCAGTTGAACCCGTGAGGGTTAAGTTACCACCGCCAAAAACCAAGTTGCCTGAGGTTGCCCCTAGGTTCGCATCCGACGAAATAGACAGCGTGCCAGCGTTGATGGCTGTATTGCCCGTGTAGGTGTTGGTGCCCGTCAATGTGAGCGTGTTGGTACCGAGCTTGGTCAAGGCATAACTGCCACCAATCGCACCACTCAAAGTGATGCCGCCTGAACCGCCCACAGTTGAATCTGAGCCCAGCGTAATAGCCCCTGCATAACTGCCTGCAGTGGCTGATGTGTTGAGCAACGCACCTAAGGAAGATGCACCAGCGCCATTGAGTGTCAATGCGTTGGTATTGGTGACGGCAAAACCATTGAGATCTAAGCTACCGCCTGAAGCCACGCTGATAGCGCCAGCTGAAGTCCCTAATGCACTGGCATTGCCAAGTTTTAACGTGCCTGCATTGATAGCGGCGCCACCAGTAAATGTGTTGGCTGCAGATACAGTCCATGTACCTGTACCGGCCTTAGTCAGCGCGCCGGTACCAGATATCGTGCCTGCGTAGCTGGTCGAGGTGTTGTCGCCACCAGCTGTCAGTGTGAAGCTTCCCAAGGTCGTGTTACCACCTGTAGAGCCACCGCCAGCTAACGACCCCATGGTCAAGTCGCTGAGCATTTGCAACTGAACACCTGATGTGTTGCTGAGGCTCACAGCTGAGTTGTTACCCAAGGCTGTGAGGTTGTTCGTTTTGACAACCCCTCCCGTGACAGATGTGGCGCCGGTGTATGCGTTGGCACCATTGAAGGTAAATGTGCCGCCCGCACCATTGGCCACGATGCCACCGCCACCGCTGATGACGCCATTGAATGCCACATTCAATGGGTTGAGCGTGAGTGAGCTGTTGCCAGCGCTGAAGGTGTGAAGCGTATAGCCTGCGGCCGTGCCAGAACCTGATGTGATGGCACCACCCGTACCTGCACTGCTACCAAGGTAGCGCACAACAACGATGCCCGAACCACCTACGCCGCCCGGTTGACGGTATGCCGTTGTTGCTGATGCACTACCGGCACCACCACCACCACCCAGCCCATTGGTCCCTGCAGTGCCAGGTGTTGAGGTCGTGTCATTGGTCGTAGCGCCAGCCCCACCACCGCCGAGGCCACCAGCTGCCCCACCAATGATGGTTGTGCTGCTGGTGCTGTAAACACCACCACCACCACCACCACCGTAGTAGGTAGATGCACCTGTGATCGATGACGTAGAGCCGTTACCGCCAGCAGTACCAACTAAGCCTTGACTAGCTGCACCTGAACCGCCACTACCACCGGATGCTGTGTTGTTTGCGCCTGTACCACCTGACGTAGCGGCTGCACCCGGCGCAGTACCCCCCCCTGAGCCGCCAGATGCGGTGTAAGTAGTTCCGGCAATCGTCAGTGATGACCCTGTACCTGCACCACCCTGAGTGCCAGCAGACCATGCGCCAGCTGTACCACCTACACCAACACTAACCGCAAAACTGGTGGCACTGCCTAGATCTGCACCTGTAATATTTCGTAAACCGCCGCCTCCGCCGCCACTACCCCCGTCACTACCACCGCCGCCGCCGCCGCCGACAAGCAGGTAGTCAACCGTGGTGTCGAGGTCAAAGGTCACGTTGCCATTGAGCGTGATGTTGTTGGCAAAGTTGGTCACACCGCGGCCAAAGATCAACGAGGTGCCATCTGCTGCTGTTAATGAGCCTGTGCCTGCGGCTGTGTTGTTATGAATGCCTAAGGTACCTGCACTCAAGGTAGTGCCGCCGCTGTAGGTGTTGTTGTTGGTCAAGGCCAGTGAACCAGCACCCAGTTTGGTCAATGTAGCGCCCGTGCCAGACAAGATGCCGCTGTAGATCGAGGTGCCCGTCTGCGAGACAGTGAGCGCCCTGTTGTTGGCGAGGCCAATGTTGCCGTTGCCTGTGAGCCCCGCCACACCGGTGATGGAAATGTCACCCGTGGTGGCATCGGTGGTTGTCACATTGGCATTGAGGTTGATGGCACCGCCGTAAAGCGTCACAGGGCCAGCAATGCTGAGGTTTGTGCCTATCGTGATGTCAGCGGTGTTACCGCTTTTACCCAAGGTCAAGCCCGTGATGTCTGCGGCGACCGTGAGGTTGCTGATGGGCCAAGACAAGCCAGACGTGAAGCTGGCGGTGTTGGGCTTGATGGTCAGCGCGCCAATACCACTGGTGCTGATGCTGCTGCCCGAGTTGACTTGCAGGGCATCACCCGTGAGGGTCACGCTGCCTGATGCAGTCAGTGCCCCACCCAACTGCAAGTTGCCTGTATTGCTGGTGACCGCTAAAGCTCGATTGTAGGTTTGAGCACCAGTGGTGACCACGCCACCGCCGTTGATGTTGACGGTGCTGCCTGCTGTAACAGACAAGGTTGAAAGCGCTTTGCTGGCACCAACAGCACCATTAACCGTCACAAATCCAGCGCCAGCGTTGATGCTCAATGAACTGGGGCTTGCATTAGTCTCTTTGACGTAGTAGCTGAGAGTCGTGGATGTTTTAGGTAAGTCATTCCACTGCCCTAACGCACCCGTGAACTGCATGGCAGACTCGTATTCAGACGCACTGTTGCCGGCAGAGCCGGTCCAGTTATTAGGCTCACCAGGGTTCCAGTTTGAGAAATATCCACCGACAGTGGTACCTCCTGAACCGTTGGTGGTTTGGTAGAAAAAGATGGCCCCTTTTCCACTGTTTTGCAAACCCTCAGGCCCAGAGACCCAGCGCCAAGCTGTATCGGATCCAATCCCAGTAACGCGGCGCGCGCCTAACCATGCGGACTGGTAATTCACGGCCTGACTGGCAATCGCGTTTTCGAGTCGGGTGGTAATTGTGGCAAGGTAGGTATCGCCAGTATTTGCACCTGTGCCACTCGCTGCGGCCGCAAGTGCACCCGTCCAGTCATAGGTGGCCGTTACGCCCTGATATGAGTTCGCGGAATCAATACTGCCGCCAAACAACACCGTGCCACCTGAAGTGTTGACCGTCAGTCCGCTCGGGTTACCGATGAGCGTTTGGCCGTTCACTGTCAAGGTGCCTCCACCTGTGGCCCATGTCACGGCAGAGGATCCAGTGACGTAGACGTCGCCACCGACTTGGGTGGTTACCCCACCAAAGTTAATCGTAGCGCCCGTACCAAAAGCAATGTTGCCGCCGTTGGATGTCAGATTGCTGTTGATAATGACCACACCCGCGCCGTTTTGATCGGAGTCAGCGATCAAATTGATATGCAGTTTATTGTTGTTGCTGGTGATCGCACCGCTGACCACCACGTTGTTGTGGGCTTTGAGGGTCAGCGTTGCGTCCGCGCCACCTGTTTTGGCGATGGCGGTGTTGACTTGAAGGTCACCAATCTCACTACCGCCCGAGCCTGTTTGCACCGTCACACTGGTGCCCGAGTTCAAAGCCCCCGTGATGGTGCTGACGTTGATGTTGGACGGCGAGTTGTTAGAGGTGTAGGTGTTGCTGGCGTTGGTGACGTTGCTGTCAGCACTGCTGGTGATGGTGATGTTGTAAGGGTCAAGCAGCCATTCGCCGCCCTGCCCGTTAGCTGCGCTGGCATTGACGACCGCACCATCGACCTTTAATAAATGGCCCGATGTTTCGATGCGACCACCGTTACCGCCGCTCGCACCCGCCTTGGCATTGATGGTGCCGTAGGCGGTGGTGACAGAACTGGCGTTGTCCAGCGCGCTCCACAGCACCACTTGGCCGCCGTCGCCGTTGTCCGTGGCGCTGGCGTCAATGATGCTGTCCGCACTTAGGGTCACAGTGGTGGCTTGGCGCAGGGTGCCGCCGCCCTGCCAGTCGCCGCCGATCAGCACGGTGCCGCCTTTGGTGGCGCCTTTGGCTTCAACCAAGGTGCCGGTGTCTAGGGTGATGTCGTCGCCCTCCACTTCCGCGCGGCCGGCTTGGGCGCGTGGGCTGTTGACGCGCAACACGGTGTTGGTGCTGAGCAGCACGACACCTTTGACTGGGGCTTGGGTTGGATTGTCCGCAGGTGTGGGCACGCCGTCGGCTTGGATGTGAATGCGCCCGCCGCCGCCCTCGCCCGATGCGTCTAGCACTGCGGTGGTCAGGTCCAAGCGACGGGTGGCCTGCAGTTGGATGGTGCCGCCCAAGGCGTTGGCCACGATGTGGGCGGGGTCGGTCACCACGCCGTTGGCAAAGATGCGGCCACTGACGGCGATGGCCTGTGCGGCGGCAATGTCGATGCGACCTGCTTGTAGGGCCACGGCGGACACGTCTAGCAAACCGGTGCCGGTTTGGCTGAAGGTGTCGGCGTTGATTTGGATGCGGCCAATTTCTGCCGCCAGGTTGCCGCTGTCGGGGAAAGAATTTGCCGTTAAGTTAGTAGCCGATAACGTGCCGCTGTTCTGAACATCAGGGGCGTTCAGGCTGACGGTACCGGCAGGCCCGCCGTTCACCCCGCCCGTGGCGTTGGCGCTGAGGGTGCCGCTGTTCAAAATGGCGCTGCTGGCTTCTAGCAACAGGCGGCCAGCGCGGCGCACCAAGCCTGTGGCTTCGATGGTGCCGCTGTTGTTGATGACGCCGCTTTGCAAGCGGCTGGCAGCTTGGGCCGACAAGATGATGAGGCCGCCCGGGGCTTTGATGGCGCTTTTGTTTTCCACCAAGGTGTTGATGGCCGCCGCCGTCACGCGCACGCTGCTGAGCGCACCGCCGCCGTCAAACTTCAGCTCAAAGGTTTCACCCGCGGCCAAGGCCACGGTGCCCAAGTTGGCCACGATCACACCGCTGTTACGCACTTCGGGCGCGAGCATGGCGATGTAGCCGCCCAGCGCGGCGCGCAGTTCGCCCTCGTTTTCGACCTTGCCACTGGTGCCGTTGCGGGTGAGCTTGATTTGCCCATCCATGAATTCTTGATTCGCCGCGTTGTGCGTGGTGGCTACCAAGCCTCCCACATCAACACTGGATGATTTACCAAAGTACACACCCTGCGGGTTGACCAGCACCACCGAGCCCGGCGCGGTGATGCGACCCAAGATTTGGCTGGGCTGGGTGTCGCTCACACGGTTGAGCGTGGCCGATTGGGCGTTGGGTTGCTGAAAGTTGACCGTGGCGTCTTTGCCAACGTTGAACGTGTTCCAGTCCACCACCGCGCGTTGGCTGGTTTGGTTGACGTTAAGCGTGTTGCCCGATTGGCTGAGGGTGGCTTGGCCCGCGTTCACCTGGCCGCCGGTGGGCAGCTGGGTGGTGGGCACGGCGGTGGTTTGGGCCAGCGCAGGCATAGAAAGCAGCCCCGCGATGCCCAGTAAGTGCGACAACACACATATAGATACACGCGGTTGCAGGCGCGGCTTGGCACCCAGGCGTCGAGTGACGTCTGAATTCAAGGGGCGTGTTTCTACAAAGCGCGGCATAGCCATTCCGATTCGGAATGGGGGCGGACTTCTTGAGGAGGGATCGCGCAAAAAATTCACGCGTTAGAAAGGAACGGTAACTTGCAGCCAATAACGGTTGCGGTCGCGCGTGCCGTCTTGGTCGTTGCCGGTTTGCGTGGGGTTGGGGTTGGTACCCTGTTTGCGCGCCCAAGTGGCTTTGAAGTTCACGCCATCGTCGTTGGTGTAACCAACGCTGGCGCCAAAACCTCTGTAGGTGTTGCGGTTGTGTTGCGGCCCGCCGGGGTAGGACGGGTCGTGTTGCAGCCAGATTTGGCCCCAGTCGTAGAAGGTGGCGAGGCTGATGCCGTTTTCGAGCTGGTGGCGCAATTCAAGCTGAATCAGCTGTCCATCGGCGCCCGAGCCTTCGCCCGTCGGATAAGCGCGCACGCCGTTCATGCCGCCTAGCTGCATTTTTTCAGACGAGTCCAGGTTCTTGTCAGCCAGCTGGCCCGTGTACGACACATAGGCTGAGGTCTGGGTGGTGAGTGACTGTTGCCAACTACCCATGACGCGCATCTTGTTAAAGACACCTTCGGTGTGAACGGTGGTGGCATCGGTTTGTTGGCTGAGTGAGCCATCCAAATTAATCATGCCGTGCGACAGCTGTAATGAATAGGTGCCCGTTCCACCACCCGGATTGAGGTCGCGGTAGAAGCCCGCCACTTGCGCGGCCATGACTTTGGCGGCGTAGTCAGACATCAGCAAACCTTGTGCTGAGGTGTTTTGGAATTTTTTGCCATCGGCGGTGAGCGTGACCGTGGCGCTGCGGTCGTCGGCACGCAACAACGGGTAGACCCATTCCACGCCCTTGGTGATGGCTCGGCCCACGGCGCCCACCATGCCCTGCTCGCCCACGACCACCTCGTAGCTCATGGCCGACACGTTCAGACCCATGCGCCAACCGTCGGTGCCCACGGGCACGCTGTAGGCCAGGCGGGCGTAGTCGCTGCCTCGGGTGTGAACGGCAACGGCGTTAAGCAAATCTGCCATGTCGTTGGGGTTGAACCAGTTGAGCGTGGCCATCAAACGCATCGCGCCTGTGGAGCGTGAACCCCCGTTGTCAAATGACAATTCGGCTTGACGTGTGCGGCCTTGATACAACTTAAGCAATAACTCTGTTTCACCCGCTTCGCTGCCTTGGCGCAAAGAGCCTTGGACGCTCATGCCCGGCAGATCGTTGGCCAGCGCCAATGCGCGGTCCAGCGACTTGGTGTTCAAAGGCTCGCCTGTGTGTTGCTGGGCTTCGATGATGGCGGTCACATGCGCTTGGGTGTTGGGCAAATCGGCAAGCTCTTGCTCGATCTCGACTTTGGAGAACACCGATTCAATGACATCGACCACCAACACACCGTCGGTCAGGTCTTGTGGCGGCAAGATGGCACGGGCCAAGTAGTTGTTCTGTCGGTAATACGACTCCACGACCATGCCGATTTCCAGCATTTGCTCGTAGCTCATGGGGGTGCCGATGTAGGGTTCGACAATGCCTTTGAGCTCCATGTCGCCCAAAATGGTGACGCCTTGGAATTTGATCGATTTGAGCGTGATGAGTGCCTGAGCAGCTTCAGCCGCTTCTTTGTCGGCCAGCATTTTGTCCATGGCGGCACCCACGGTACCTGGCGCGTAAGCCGCATGGGGCTTGGGTTCGGCAATCTTTGTGCCGGTGATGGCCTCGGCCCATTCGGTGACAGGCAGGTCGGTTTTTTCCTCAATCGCGCGCAGCACGCGGCCTGCCTGCTTTGGCAAAACAGGGTCGTAGATTTCCAACGATCCAGCCAAAAGACACAGGAACGCAATCGCAGCAATGATTCGCGACCGAGTTAATTTCACAAAATGAGTACTAAAACAACCATAAGGGTTGTATTAATGCAAATTCCGTGCCTTGCCGCTTTTTGACGGTTTATCTGGGCGAAATTGCCGCTTTGGGCCTACGCCTTATATGAAACGCTGATCAGCGTGGTGATGTGCTGGGGGGAACGGTCTCGATGACTTGAATAACCAGTTCATCCCCCGTCAGCGCTTGACGAGGAATGTAAGCCTGCACCAGCCAGCCAGTTTGGCGGTAGGCCTCAGACACGGCATGGGTCAGTTGCTGTAAATCTTGCGCGTTCAAAGGCCGATTGACAAAAGGTGCGGCCACAGCCTGGAGCCGATCCGCCGTCAAGATTTTGTTGCCATTGAACTTAAAGCGCTGGGCCGTGACCACGGTGGCGTCGCTCAAAACCAAGGCGGGCGGCAAGGCGTCGCGCTTTTGGGCGGCTTGTTGCATCTGGTTTTGCCTGTTGTTTTGCTCGATTTGACGCATCAAAGCCCCCGCATCAGGGATGTTTTGAGCCCATGTGCCGCTGCACAGCACGGCCAAAACAGCAGCAGCTAACGATGTGTGACGCATAAATCCCCCTGAAACCGGTCAAACCTAAACAGGCTTAAGCATAGCGCGGGCGCAGAGTTCTAATCCGACAGCGCTTTCTTCTTGAAAGCCTCTGGCAAGTTGCATTCGGCCAGTTCGGCTTCTAGCTGGACATCGCCAATCAAGTAGTCCCCGCGTTTGGCGAAGTTGTCTTTCATGCGCATGCTGTAGACCTCCGACACATTGGCGACCGCTCGGTTGACGGTTTTCATGGTGTCTTTGCTCTTCATGCCGCGTTTTTTGTCGATTTCTCGCTCATTGGCCTCAGACAGCACCATGTAGTGTTGCGCCAAAGATTCGAAATCTTGCGCGCCTTTTTTCTGGCCTTTACGTCGCAAAAATGCCGACACATTCAGTTGCAAAGCCGCGCATCGGTTGTACAGATAAGACAAACGCGTGCCGTCACCATAGGCTTGGTACTGTTTGCGAACCTCATCAAATGTGGCCAATTCAGCCGCTTGAATCGGCAAAGCCACTGCCATGGCGATGAGGAAATAGAGTTTGCAACTTTTCATATTTGATAGTGAAACTGTCAATTTTTAATTTGGCACAGATTATGCATAGCTAGAACAAATTGATTTTCAGGAGCACCACATGTCATACAACCAACACCTCTCTGGCGGAAAACTGACCAGCTTTACGTTGAACGAACTCACGCAAGCTGCGGAAATGCTTGAAGCATCAGGCCGCTACGAAGAAGCGATTGACCTCTACCGTCAATGGCTCAAGCACAGCCAAGACGAGCGCAAGCACGTGGCTTGGTTCAATTATGGCTGGCTGCTGCAAAAACAAAACTTGTTCAGCGATGCCGCTAACGCTTATGACCAGCTGACGAACAACTACGCCAGCTACCTGTCTGGCACCGCCACTCCGGCCTGACACCCCACCAAACCACCACCGCCCCTTGGTGGTTTTGTGGGTTTTCATTTGTTTACATAAGATTAATCGTATTTCTACTAAATTTGATTAAAAATGCAAAATCGTTTCGGAAATGAAAAAAGGACTTAGATTTCTCTAAGTCCTTTTAAGATTTTTGGTGGGACCAGCGGGGGTCGAACCCACGACAAACGGATTAAAAGTCCGCTGCTCTACCAACTGAGCTATGGTCCCATCACGCGAGGTATTTAACGTTTGTTTCGTACCCTGCGAAGCCTAAAAGTATAACGCATTTTTCATGCTTTTGGCAATGGGCGTGAAGAAATTTGATCAAAAACCCATCCTGCTGCGCATTGCCCAAAAGTGGCCGTCACGCTGACCACAGAGCCGTAGCCGTGGCAGTTCAATGAGCCGTCACCTTCGACGGCACAACTCGCGTCGGGTGGTGCCACGGCTTCACGGCTGAACACACAAGTGACGCCCATTTTTTTGCCGTCGCGCGCAGCACCATGTTCGCGACGCAGGTTGTAACGCAGCTTGGCCAACAAAGGGTCATGGCTGGTGTTAGACAGATCATCCACGTCCACTTTGTGCGCCAAGCGTTTACCGCCCGCAGCACCCACGGTGATGAACAAGCAGCGCTGTTTCAGAGCCCAAGCCGCCATGGCGGTTTTGGCCTTTACTTGATCGCAGGCGTCAATCACGGCATCGACCGCCACACCACCCAACAGGCTTGGCCAGTTGTCGGGCTCTACAAAATCTTCGATGCAGGTCACCACGCAGTCGGGGTTGATGTGGGCAATGCGTTGGCGCATGGCTTCGACCTTGGCCATGCCCACGGTGTCATCGAGTGCATGAATTTGTCGGTTGATGTTGGACTCGGCCACGTGGTCAAGGTCAATCAGGGTCAAGCGCCCCACCCCACTGCGTGCCAAGGCTTCGGCAGACCAAGAGCCCACACCGCCCACGCCCACCACCACCACATGCGCGGCACGAATGCGCGCGGCACCGTTCACGCCATACAAACGCTCTAAGCCGCCAAAGCGGCGGTCGGTGACAGAAGGCTCAAACACAGGCGGTGCGCTCCAAACGTGCGGCTTGCTGGCGCAAAGACACCACGGCCCCCAAGACGATGGCGGCCAAGGCCACCACCGAGTTCAAGCTCAAGGTCGAGAGACCACTCAAGCCTTGCCCAAAAGTGCAGCCCATGGCGGTCACGCCACCCACGCCCATCAACACGCTGCCCAGCAGGTGTTGGCCCAAATCGCGCGGGTTGGCAAAGCCTTCCCAACGAAACGTTTTGCTTTGCAAAGCCGAGGCCGCAGAGCCGACGACCACACCCGCCACAGCGGCCACACCGGTGGTCAGCACTTTGGAGGCGTCGCTGTAAAACATGAGCCAATCCAAGGTGGCCGCCACGGGGGCGACAAAGCTCAAGGCTTCCATGCGGCCCGAGCTGGTGGCGACATACACGGCATCCAACGTTTCTGGATGTTCAGGCACAAAACCCAAATGTCCGCTCACCCACCACATGGCCACCACGGTGCCGCCCACGCCCAAGCCTGCAACGAGACTGTCGACGCACCAAAAGTCTTTCTGACGCAACACCCCAACCAGCAAGGCTAGGCCAAAGATGTAAGGCAAGCCGGGCACGCCCAGCATATTCAGATTGGCACCCGCAGGCATATCGACAAACACGGTGTCCACCGTGCTTGCACGCAAGACAGCCGTGATGCCTTTGAGGGTGGCAAAGGCACTGACGCCCATCACCACAAACACAACCAACGACTTGAGGTTGCCACCGCCCATGCGCACCAAGGTTTTGTTGCCACAGCCTGAGGCGATGACCATGCCGTAGCCAAACATCAACCCACCGATCAGGGTAGACAGCCACATCCAGCGCGTGCTGGCGTACAAAGCTTTGCTGGCGTCTATCCAGCCCAAATCAGACAAGGCGGCAAAGCCCAATATGGCCACGCCCATGGCGGCCATCCATTGGCGGGCGCGGGTCCAGTCGCCCAGATGGACCACGTCAGACACGGCACCCATGGTGCAAAAGTGCGTGCGTTGGCTGATGGCCCCCAGCAGCAAGCCACCTAAAAAAAAGGCCCCAAGGACCTCTTTGGTGAGCGTGGCTAGCTCGGTCACTTCAGCTTCGCCAAACGCTCAGTTGCGGCGGCGGCGGCCTCGGTGTGTGGGTAGTTTTTCACCACATCAGCCAAGGTTTTGCGCGCGGCTTTGATGTCTTTCAGCTCCAGCTGGCAGTTCGCCACCGACAACATGGACTCGGCTGCACGCATGTGGTTGGGGGCTTTGCTCAGCAAGGTGTTGAAGTTGGCGATGGCGTTGGCGTAGCTGCGGTTGGCGTATTGGGCATTGCCCAGCCAAAACAAAGACGGCACCACGTAACCACTTTTGGGGTTGCGCTTGACGAAGTCATTGAATGCGGTGCTGGCAGCAGCAAAGTCGCCTTTGCGGAAGATGGCCAAGGCGTCTTCGTAGGACTTGGTTTCTGCAGGATCGGCCACGAACTCCACACCGTCGACCTTGACTTTGGTGGGTTCAAACTTTTTCAAGCGGTCGTCCACGCCTTGAGACAACTCTTGTTGGCGACGCAGCTCTTGCGTCAACTCTTCTTTTTCGCCGCGCAAACGTGCCGTTTCTTCGCGCAAGGCTTCGAACTGGTTTTGCTGTTCAAGCAAGCTGCGTTGGAAGTTTTGAATCTCTTCGCCTTGGCGCTCCACGCGCTCACGCAAATCGAGAATCGCACGACGTGCATCGGTATCTTCAAACAACGCGGCTTGCGCGCCAACGCTCAACAACACACCTGTAGCCAAGACCACAGCGCGGAGAGAAAAAGAAGGGTTCAATGTCATTGGTAGTTCAGCGCTGCACGGCGGTTTTGTGAATAGGCGGACTCGTCAGAGCCTTGGGCCACTGGCTTTTCCTTGCCAAAGCTCACCGACTCCATTTGGCTTTCGGGCACACCCAAAACCGACAAAGAGCGACGCACGGCATCTGAACGCTTTTGGCCCAAAGCCAAGTTGTACTCGCTGCCACCACGCGCGTCGGTGTGGCCTTCGAGGTTCACGCGGCGATTGCGGTCTGCACGCAAGTAGCGCGCATGGGCATCCAACACGTTTTGGTACTCAGGCTTGACGGTGTAACTGTCGAGGTCAAAGTAAATGATGTGTTCTACACCCACGGGGCCTTGCTTGATGCCTTCCATAGCACCGAGGTTGCGAGAGTTCAAGCCATTGACGCCGCTTTGGCCAGAGGCTCCGCCTGAGCGGTCGTCCACTTGCACGTCGTCCAACTTAACGCCAGAGGCGCAGCCCGACAACACAGCCGCGATGGAAACGAGTAACAGAAGTTTTTTCATACGAATGATTTAAAAGAGAGAAGAAGAATTAAGGCAAGATTTTGCTGAACGGGCCCCAATTGGGCTCACGCAAGTCGCCACCTTGGCCAGACAAACGGGCTTTGATGCGGCCATCTAATGTGGTAGTCATCAAGGCTTCGCGGCCATCTTGGACGGTTGCGTAGACGATCAGGCGGCTGTTGGGGGCAAAGCTGGGGCGTTCATCGCGGTTGCTGTCGGTGATGGCGGCCACGTTGCCGCTGGCAATGTCCATCACATGCAGCTTGAAGGCGCCGCCGATGCGCGAGATGTAAGTCAACCAACGGCCATCAGGGCTGATGGCGGGCGAAATGTTGTAGGTGCCGTTGAAGGTCACACGGTTGGCTGGGCCGCCAGACGCGGGCATGCGGTAAATCTGGGGGGCACCGCCACGGTCGCTCACAAAGTAGATGGCCGTGCCATCGGGTGAGAACACGGGCTCGGTGTCAATGCCTGCCGATTGCGTCAGACGGCGAGGTTCGCCGCCAGGGGCGTCAATCACAAACAGTTGCGAGCCGCCATCACGACTCAGCGTCACTGCCAAGCTACGGCCATCAGGCGACCAGCTGGGCGCACTGTTGGAGCCACGGAAGTTGGCCACCACGCGGCGCTTGCCCGTAGACACGTCGTGCACATACACCACGGGCTTGCGGGATTCAAACGACACATAAGCCAATTGGCCACCCGAAGGCGACCAGCTGGGCGAAATGATGGGTTCGGGGCTGGCCAAGGCCGATTGGGCGTTTTCGCCGTCCGAGTCAGCCACCCAGAGGTTGAAACGAGTGCCAGATTTGGTCACGTAAGCGATGCGGGTGGAAAACACGCCTTTGTCGCCGGTGAGTTTTTCGTACACAAAGTCAGCAATGCGGTGGGAGGCCAAGCGCAAATCGCCGGTCACCACGGTGTAGCTCATGGCGCCTAGGTCTTGGCCGCGCACGGTGTCCCACAAACGCACACGCACGTCAAACCGACCATCAGCCATGCGGCTGATGCTGCCAGTCAACAGCGCGTCCGCGCCCTTTTGGCGCATGGCGCTGATGTCGGGGCGTTGGGTTTCGTCGGTCACCACGCCAGCGCTGACGCCACGGAACTGGCCGCTGCGCTCAAGGTCGGCCTGCACGATGGCAGAAATCTTTTGGGGCGATGCTTCTTCACCGCGCAAAGGGGCGAAGGCAATCGGCACTTGGGTCAAGCCCACGCCCGACACTTCCACACGGAACTGCGCCCACGTTGGCAAGGCCAACAAGCCGGCGGTCAAAAGCCCAAGTGCGAAGCGAAAGAGGTGACGTGTCATAGTGAGAGGGGGAGCCAAACGAATCCGCTGATTTTAGTGGCGAACGAGTGGCGATAATGGTCTGTATTGCCTTTCTTGCCGCGTAAAGAATTTATGACCACCACCGACCCATCGACCCCGTCTGACTCCTTGTACCAAAGGCTCAAACGCGTGGCCCCGTGGTTTGCAGGTCACCCTGGTGCGCTGGTGTTGGGCATTGTGGGCATTTTTGTAGGCGCAGCCACCGAGCCCGCCATTCCCGCCATGATGAAACCGCTGCTAGACAGCGGTTTTGACCGTGGCACCTTAGAGCTGTGGAAGATTCCCCTCGTTTTGCTGTTGTTGTTTGGTGTGCGCGGCTTTGCGGGTTTCATTGCGGCCTATTGCCTGGCCCGTGTGACCAACTATTCGATGGAAAAGTTGCGCCAACGCCTATTTGAAAAGCTGTTGCGCGCCGATCCCCAGCTGTTTGCCACCAAGCACACCAGCGGCTTGACCAACACAATGGTCTATGAAGTGAACAACGGCGCTTCGCTGCTGGTGACAACCATGTTGGCATTTGCCAAAGACTTGGTCACCCTGCTCGCCTTGCTCGGCTACTTGTTGGTGCTCAACTGGAAGCTCACTCTGATTGTGTTTGCCATCTTCCCGCCCATCGCTTGGGTGGTGAAAAACCTGTCGCGTCGCCTCGACAACGTGACCCGCGCCAGCCAAGATGCCACCGACGAGCTGGCCTATGTGGTGGAAGAAAACGTGCTGGCCTACCGCATGGTGCGCTTGCACAACGCACAAAACAGCCAAACCCACAAGTTCGGTACATCCAACCAAAAACTGCGCCAGCTGGCTCTGAAAGCCGTTGTCGCCAACTCGGTGATGACCCCGCTCATCCAAATGTTTGCCGCCTTGGCCTTGTCGGCCGTCATCATGGTCGCGCTGTACCAAAGCACGGGCGATGGCGCAACCCAAGGCGTGACGGTGGGCAGCTTTGCAGCCTTCATCACTGGCATGTTGATGCTGATTTCGCCCATCAAACATCTGTCTGAAGTGGCGGGCACGCTCACACGCGGCGTCACCTCGCTGGAGCGCGGCTTGAACCTGCTCGAGCTCGCCCCTGACGAAACCCAAGGCACGCACACCAGCGACCACGCCCAAGGCGAAATTTGCTTTGACCACGTCACGCTGCAATACCCGTCTGCCACCGCACCTGCCCTTAGCGGCGTGAGCCTGACCATTCACCCCGGCCAAACCGTGGCCTTGGTCGGCCCATCCGGCTCTGGTAAAACCACGCTGGCCAACCTGTTGCCGCGCTTCCTTGACCCCACCTCAGGCCAAGTGCGCTTAGACGGTGTACCGCTCAAAGACTGGTCGCTCGCCAGCTTGCGCAGCCAAGTGGCCTATGTGAGCCAAGACGTGGTCATGTTCAACGACACCGTGGCCCAAAACATCGCCTTGGGCGACACCGTGGACACCGCCCGTGTGTGGAACGCCCTAGAAGCCGCCAACCTCGGCGACTTTGTGCGCAGTCTGCCTAGCCAAGAAAACACGCTGGTCGGCCACAACGCCACCCAGCTCTCAGGCGGCCAGCGCCAGCGCTTGGCCATCGCCCGCGCCATCTACAAAGACGCGCCCATCCTGATCTTGGACGAAGCCACGTCAGCGCTGGACACCGCATCAGAACAAGCTGTGAAAGATGCACTGAATGTGCTCATGCAAGGCCGCACGTCTCTGGTCATTGCCCACCGCCTGTCCACCATTGAGCATGCTGACCTGATCGTGGTCATGCAAGCCGGCAGCATTGTGGAAACTGGCACGCACAGCCAACTCATGGCCCAAGGCGGCGCGTATGCCGCGCTGTACCACGTGGCTGCGCAAAGCACCGACAACCATTTCTCTGACTCACAAAGCATCTGAGCACCCTATGAGCCAAGCATCCATCAGCGGTTTCACCTTCATTCGCAACGGCGTGGAGCTGGGCTTCCCGTTTGAAGCCTCCATTCGCTCGCTCCTGCCCTTGGTCGACGAGTTTGTGGTGGTGGTCGGTAAAAGCAACGACGACACCTTGGCCCGTATTCACGCCATCGGCTCACCCAAAATTCGCGTGATCGAAACCATCTGGAACGAACGCATGGCCGACCGCGGCTTTGTGTACGCCCAGCAAAAAATGATCGCGCAATTCGCCTGCACGGGCGACTGGGCGTTTTACCTGGAGGGCGACGAGGTGGTGCACGAGGCCGAACTGGCCAACATCCGCGCCAGCGTGGACAAGCACCACCACAACCCGGCCGTGGAAGCCTTGGTGTTTGACTACTTCCACTTCTACGGCACACCCGACTTCGTGGCCAACAGCCCCGCCTGGTATCGCCGCGAATGCCGCCTGATTCGCAACACCATCCGCTCGTATGCGCCAGATGGCCAGTATTGGCTCATCACCTCCGACCACAAAAAAGGCCGCAATCCGCAAGCCGCCTTGGCCAATGCGCACATCTACCACTACGGGTGGGTACGCAGCAACGAGGCGATGCAAAAGAAGCTGGACCAAGTGAGCAAGTTTTGGTCACATGGCGCGCCGACCATTCGCTACAGCCAGTTTGACGCCCAGGTGTTGCAGCCGTTCACGGGCACGCACCCAGAGTTGGTGAAGCCTTGGCTAGAAAGCTCGGCCGAAAAGAGCTTCACGATTGACCCCGATTACAAGCTGACCAAGCGTGAGAAGCGTCACCGTTGGTTGATGAAGCTTGAGAAGGCGTTTGGGCTGGACTTCAGTCGCAAGCACTTCAAGTTGGTTGCTTAACGTTTTTTCTCTCGAACGCCTACTCTTCGTTCGCACGCCCACGTCACGGCCAGCACCTGACACGGCTTAACGTCCCTGCGGGCCGTGATGGCGCCGTATCAGGCACTGACCGCGACATGGGCTGGAGGTTGGGGTTCGAGCTCTAGCGATGCGCAGCAAGCAAAGAGCTTGGGGTGTTTGATTTGGCGCCATCACGGCCCGCAGGGACGTTAAGCCAAGTCAGACACCCCAAGCTCTTTGCGCCCTCAGCCAACGAAGGGAAGCCTTAAAGCGCAACAACCTCAGAGCAACACAATGTCGTACTGCTCCTGCGACATAGAGCCTTCCGCCTGCAACGAAATAGGCTTGCCAATGAAGTCGCTCAAGCCAGCCAAGTGCTGGCTTTCTTCATCGAGCAACACATCAATCACATCCGGTGACGCAATCACGCGAAACTCGCGTGGGTTGAACTGACGGGCTTCACGCAAAATCTCGCGCAAGATGTCATACGTCACCGTGCGTGCGGTTTTCACGCTGCCTTTGCCGTCACACACGGGGCATGGCTCGCACAGCATGTGGGCCAGCGATTCGCGAGTGCGCTTGCGGGTCATCTCCACCAAGCCCAAGGCCGAATAGCCACTCACCATCGTCTTCACACGGTCGCGGGCCAGTTGTTTACGGAACTCTGCCAACACCGCCTCGCGATGGTCTTCACGCGTCATGTCGATGAAGTCGGCAATCACGATGCCACCCAGGTTGCGCAAGCGCAGTTGGCGGGCAATGGCGCCCGCCGCTTCTAGGTTGGTCTTGAAAATGGTTTCGTCGAAGTTGCGTGCGCCCACAAAGCCGCCGGTGTTCACGTCCACCGTGGTCAAGGCCTCGGTTTGGTCCACGATGAGGTAGCCGCCAGACTTCAGTTCTACACGACGGCCTAGGGCCTTGCCCACTTCTTCGTCGATGTTGAACAGGTCAAAAATCGGGCGCTCGCCTTTGTAGAGCTGCAGCTTGTCCACCGCGCTGGGCATGAACTCTTGGCCGAAGGTTTTGAGTTTGGCAAATTGTTCAGACGAATCAATGCGGATGGTTTGCGTCATCTCGCTCACCAAATCGCGCAGCACGCGTTGCAACAAGCTCAGGTCTTGGTGCAACAGCGATTTAGGGGGCAAGCGCGTCGAGGCTTCTTTGATGCGCGCCCAGGTTTTGCGCAAGTAGGCAATGTCTTCGCTCAGCTCAGCATCGCTGGCGTCTTCGCCGTTGGTGCGCAAGATGAAGCCACCGGTTTTACCGTCAGCCGCTGCGGCCTCAGCCAAGCCTTGCAAGCGTTTGCGCAAGGCTTCGCGCTGCTCAAACGGGATTTTTTGCGACACGCCAATGTGTTGGTCTTGCGGCAAGAACACCAGCAAACGGCCCGCAATGCTGATTTGCGACGACAAGCGTGCGCCTTTGGTGCCAATCGGGTCTTTGATGACTTGCACCAACAGCGACTGGCCTTCAAACACTTGCTTTTCAATGGGCACCACAGGGGCTGGCTCGCCCTTGTCGTTGTCGGCGTGTCGCGCGGCCACGCTGCTCATCAAATCAGCCACATGCAAAAACGCGGCACGCTCTAGGCCAATGTCGATGAAAGCCGATTGCATACCCGGCAACACACGCGCCACTTTGCCCAAATACACATTGCCGACCAAGCCACGTTCTAGCGTGCGCTCAACGTGCAGCTCTTGCACCGCGCCGGTTTCCACAATGGCCACACGGGTTTCTTGGGGCGACCAGTTGATGAGGATGTCTTGTTGCATGTGCAAATCCGGCTTAAACCTTGAATCCAAACGCGCGCAACAGCTGCGCGGTTTCAAACATCGGCAGGCCCATGATGCCAGAGTAGCTGCCGCTGATGTGCTCGATGTAAGCCGCCGCCCTGCCCTGCACCGCATACGCACCGGCTTTGCCCATGGGCTCGCCGCTGGCCACATAGCTTTGAATTTGTGTGCGGGTCAAAGGCGCGAAACGCACGTTGGACACACTGAGCGCTTGTTCGGTTTTGAGCGGCTTGCCCGATTTAGACAACGTGCCCATGGCGACTGAGGTCAACACACGGTGGGTTTGGCCGCTCAAAGCGCCAAGAATTTGCGCCGCATGCTTAGCGTCATCGGGTTTGCCCAAAATGGTTTTACCTAGGGCCACGGTGGTGTCGCTGCACAGCACAGGCGCGGCGGGCAAGCCACGGCGCTTCATGCGGGCCAAGGCGGCTTCGAGCTTGAGCAAGGTCACGCGTTGTACATAGGCGCGTGGGGCTTCGTTGGGTAGCACCACCTCTAGCGCTTCGGCGTCTTCATGCTCGTCCGCCAACAGCAACTCGTAGCGCACACCCAGCTGTTCTAACAGTTGGCGACGGCGTGGGCTTTGGGACGCGAGATAAACGAATTTGGAGTCGGACATAAAGGGATATTTCTGCGATTAGCTTCAGCGGGGTGTTTACGCAATGGCGCCGCTGGCTTTACTCGCGGTGATAAGGGTGGTTGGCGTTGATCGACCACGCGCGGTAGAGCTGCTCCACCAACAACACGCGCACCATGGCGTGCGGCAGGGTCAGGTCTGAAATGCGGATGCGCTCGTGCGCTTGCTTTTTGAACTCGGGGCACAGGCCATCGGGCCCGCCAATGACCAAGGCCACATCGTCGGCTTCGAGCTGCCAGTGCTTGAGCTTGGCGGCCAAAGCCACGGTGGTCAGGTTGGTGCCGCGTTCGTCCAAAGCCACGATGCGGCAGCCGCGCGGAATGGCGGCCTCGATGCGCTCACGCTCGGCAGCGTAGATGGTGTCTAGGGTTTTAGAGCTGCGCGGCTCGGTTTTGACGGCCTTGAGCTCGACCTTCAGCTCAGACGGAAACCGCTTGGCGTAATCGTCCCAAGCGGTTTGTGCCCAGTCGGGCACACGTTGGCCGACTGCGACGACCCACAGCTTCATGCGTTGCGGGCAGTGGTCTTTTTAGCAGCTGGAGGACGCTTGCCCACTGGCTTACCAGCCGTGGTCGAAGCGCTGCGCGCTGCAGCTTTAGCGGTTGACTTGGCACCCTTGAGGCCCACCGTCTTCACAGGCAACTTGGCTGGCGCTGCTGACTTTTTGGCGGCTGTCGTTTTAGCCGGTGCGCTCTTAGCAGACGCTGTTTTTGCAGCCGTCGTTTTAGCGGGCGCTGCTTTGACTGGGCCGCGTGTGGAGGTGCTGCGTGTTGCAGGCTTGGCTGAGCCCGTGCGCTCATCGGCACCACCGCGTGTGGATGAACTACGAGCTGCACCGCGTGCGGCAGGCTTTTTGTCACCAGCAGCGGTTTTCTTAGCCGCAGGTTTTTTGCCTGCCGACTTCTTAGCGGGTGCTTCTTCAGGTTCAGCCGCTTTGACAGGTTTGGGCGCACCAAACTTCAGACGCACAGGCTTCTCGCCCCAAATTTCTTCGAGGTTGTAGTAGCTGCGGATGGTGGGCTGCATGACGTGCACGACCACAGGGCCGCAATCCACGATGATCCACTCGCCGTTGTCTTCGCCTTCAATGCGAGGCTTGCCAAAACCACCTTCGCGCACTTTGTCGCGCACGCTGGCGGCCAAGGCTTTGGTTTGACGGTTGGATGTACCCGACGCCACGATGACGCGCTCAAACAGCGAGGACAAGTGCTCGGTGTCAAACACCACGAGGTCTTGGGCTTTGACGTCCTCCAGCGCATCTACGACGGTGCGTTGCAGTTTTTGGACATCTTTTTTGGCGGAGGTTTCGGTCATCTGTTTTATCGGTAAAGGCTGTGTTTTTCAATGTAGTGCTGCACAGCGGCAGGCAACCACGCGTGCATCTTCGGGTCTGGATGTGTGCCTTTGGCAACGTGCGCACGAATTTCGGTGGCACTCACATTCAGGCTTGGCATATCCAAGCGTTGTACGTCGGGGGATACCGCATTGTGCCACTGACTGGCCATGCCGCCTTGCCCGCTCTGGGGTCGATCTGCCACCACCACGGTGGCGAGGCCCAAAATTTCTTGCCAACGGTGCCAGGTTTTGAAGGCATTCGCTTGGTCTGCGCCAATGAACAGGTACAAATCGGCGTCGGGTTGCTCGACTTTGAGCTCTTGCAGGGTGTCAAAGGTGTAGGTTGCGCCTTCGCGGTCGATCTCACGCGGGTCCACCACGGCTTGTGGAACTTCGGCAAAGGCCAAACGTGTCATGGCCAGACGATGCGGAGACGGTGTGAGCGTACGCGCTTTGTGCCACGCATCGCCCGTGGGGATGATGCGCAACTCGTTCAAATGAAACTGCTCTATCGCGTGCTTGGCCAGCGCGATGTGCGCAATGTGCGGCGGGTCAAACGAACCGCCAAAAATGCCTAGGCGCTTGGCTTTGTTCACAGGGTCACTTCAACCAATCACGCGGCACCAAAAAGTCATGCAGCAAAGCATTTTCTGGCGTGCCCGCTTCGGGCTGGTGCTGGTACGACCAGCTCACCAACGGCGGCATGGACAACAAAATAGATTCGGTGCGCCCACCTGACTGCAAGCCAAAGTGCGTGCCACGGTCCCACACCAGGTTGAACTCGACATAGCGGCCACGGCGGTACAGCTGGTGGTTGCGCTCGCGCTCGCCATACGGCGTGTTCACACGACGGTCCACGATGGGCAAATACGATTCCAAGAAAGCATCGCCCACGCTCTTGAGCATTTCAAAACTGCGCTCAAAGCCCAGCTCAGCGAAGTCGTCAAAGAAGATGCCGCCAATGCCGCGCTGCTCGTTGCGGTGCTTGTTGCAGAAGTACGCGTCACACCAGGTTTTGAAGCGTGGGTACAAGTCGTCACCAAAGGGCTGCAGCGCATCGTGGCAGACCTGGTGGAAATGCTTGGCGTCTTCGGCATAGCCGTAATAAGGCGTGAGGTCCATGCCGCCACCAAACCAAGCCACGGTTTTGCCGTTGGCGGGGGTGGCTGCAATCATGCGCACGTTCATGTGCACGGTGGGCACATAGGGATTGCGGGGGTGAAACACCAAGGACACACCCATGGCTTCAAACGGTGCACCTGCCAACTCTGGGCGGTGCTGTGTGGCTGAGGGCGGCAACTTGGGGCCGCGCACATGCGAAAAGCCACAGCCTGCACGCTCAAACACGGGGCCGTTTTCTAAGATTTGTGTGATGCCATTGCCCTGCAACTGCTCGCCCGGGCCCTTTTCCCACTTGTCCACCAAGAACTTGGCTTGGCCGTCTTTGGCTTCAATCGCGCTGGTAATGCGGCTTTGCAGGCCAATGAGGTAGTCGCGGGCAGCGGCTACAACGTGTTCGTGGGTTTGGGTCGTCATCGTGTGCTTAATTCAAAGAGGTTGCGTTTGGTGCTTGGACCGCTGGCAAGGTGCGCGGCGGCAACGGACGAATGGGCGCAGCTTGGTTGACATGAAAGCCCTGGACGCCTTCATACACCTTGGCCATTTGGGCGTAGTCGGCTTGTACGTCGCCCGTCAAGCGCATGAAGTCGGTCACTTTGGCCAGTTTCTTGCCGTAATCAATGTGGAGCATGCACAAAGGCACATCTGCCCCCAAAGCCAGCTGGTAAAAGCCGCTGCGCCAGCCATCGGTGAGCTTGCGTGTGCCTTCGGGCGACAAACCAATCCAGAGTATTTCGTCGTTTTGCTTGTGTCGTTTCAGAGAATCCACCATTTCACCCACCACGCCTTTGGAAGACGAGCGGTCAATAGGCACAGCACCAATGAAACGAATCCAGCGACCAAATAACGGAATGCGAAACAAGCTCTCTTTGGCAAAAAACTGCACGGGCAAGCCCACCGCCCACTTGACCGGCATCATGGTCACAAAGTCCCAGTTGCTGGTGTGGGGGTAGCCAATGAGCACGCCTTGCTTGGCGGGCAGTCCATCAAACTCAATCGTCCAGCCCATCAGCTTGACCAGCCATGCCGCCCAGCGGTTGGGCTGGCACTGCACGGGCATGGTTTGGGTGAACTCGGCGCTCATCTCAACGCGACTTATCGCGACATCGCGCGGTAGCCAATGTCGGTGCGGTACTGCACGCCATCAAAGTGAATTCCCTTGATGGTGTCATACGCCTGCTGTTGCGCCAGCTTCAAGGTGCCGCCCAAAGCGGTCACGCACAACACGCGGCCACCGCTGGTCACCACTTGGCCGTCTTGCATTTGCGTGCCGGCGTGGAACACCACCACATCATCCGCGTCTTGCGGCAAGCCTGTGATGACGTCGCCCTTGCGGGGGCTCATGGGGTAGCCATGTGCGGCCAACACCACGCCAATGGCTGTGCGGCGGTCCCATTCCAGCTCAAAGTCGTCAAAGCGGGTTTCGGCGTTGGTGGCCGTCGCGGCCATCAGCACATCGACCAAATCGGTTTTCAGGCGCGCCATGATCGGCTGGGTTTCAGGGTCGCCCATGCGGCAGTTGAATTCAAGCGTTTTGACTTGGCCTTGTGGGTCAATCATCAAACCGGCGTACAAGAAACCAGTGAACGGAATGCCGTCTTTTTCCATGCCCTTGATGGTTGGCAAAATGATTTCGCGCATGGCGCGGGCATGCACCTCGGGCGTCACCACGGGGGCTGGCGAATACGCGCCCATGCCGCCGGTGTTGGGGCCTTCGTCGGCATCCAGCAAGCGCTTGTGGTCTTGGCTGGTCGCCAAAGGCAACACGGTTTTGCCGTCGCACATGACGATGAAGCTGGCTTCTTCGCCTTGCAAAAACTCTTCAATGACCACGCGCGCGCCACCTTCGTTGTGGCTCACACCCAGCTTGTTGTCGAGCAACATGAAATCAATCGCTTCGTGCGCCTCGGCGGCGGTCATCGCCACCACCACACCCTTGCCTGCGGCCAAGCCATCAGCCTTCACCACAATCGGCGCGCCTTTGGCGTTCACGTAATCGTGCGCGGCTTGGGCATCCGTGAAAGTTTCGTATTCCGCGGTGGGAATGTTGTGGCGCTTCATGAACGCTTTGCTGAAGGCTTTAGAGCTTTCCAGTTGCGCCGCTGCTTTGGTGGGGCCAAAAATGCGCAAACCATGGGCGCGGAACTCGTCCACCACACCGGCCGCCAAAGGCGTTTCGGGGCCGACCACGGTCAGCTCAACACCACTGGCCTGTGCAAACTCACGCAGGGCCACAACATCGGTGATGTCAATGTTGTCCAAGCGCTTGTCGCGTGCTGTGCCGCCGTTGCCGGGGGCCACGAACACTTTTTGCACCTTGTTCGATTGGGCAATCTTCCACGCCAACGCGTGCTCGCGGCCACCGCCGCCAATAACTAATACGTTCATAGTGCTGCGTTGTGATAGACCTCTTGCACATCGTCAAGGTCTTCCAGCGCGTCCAAAAGTTTTTGCATCTTCGCAGCGTCATCACCCTCGAGTTCGATGGTGTTGTCTGCACGGTAGGTCACCTCGGCCACTTCGGGCTTGAGGCCCGCAGCTTCCAAAGCGTTTTTGACAGCCTCAAAGCTGGCAGGTGGCGTCAGCACTTCAATCGCGCCGTCGTCATCGGTGATCACATCGTCCGCGCCCGCTTCGAGCGCAATTTCCATGATTTGGTCCTCATTGCTGCCTGGCGCAAACACCAGCTGGCCGCAATGCTTGAATTGAAACGCCACCGAGCCTTCGGTGCCCATGTTGCCGCCGTTTTTGCTGAAGGCAAAGCGCACTTCAGCCACGGTGCGCACGCGGTTGTCGGTCATGGTGTCCACGATGATGGCGGCACCGCCCACACCGTAGCCTTCGTAGCGAATCTCTTCGTACACCACACCGTCGAGGTTGCCGGTGGCTTTGTCAACGTTGCGTTTGATGTTGTCGGCCGGCATGTTGGCGGCCTTGGCTTTTTCGATGGCCAAACGCAAACGGGGGTTGAGGCTCAGGTCGCCGCCACCAAGCCGCGCCGACACAATGATTTCACGCGTGATGCGTGTCCAAATCTTGCCGCGCTTTTCGTCTTGACGCCCTTTGCGGTGTTGAATATTTGCCCATTTACTGTGGCCAGCCATCAGAAATCCTCTTGAATTGAATTAACCTTATCTGGTTATTTTACTTTTCAAGTGGATGGAGAACTTTCGATGGCTGAACCAATGCTGATTGCGCTGCATAAGACTACCGAATGCCACATGCTACCGGCACTCGCCAACCGCCACGGCCTCATCACAGGCGCCACCGGCACGGGCAAAACCGTCACGCTGCAAACGCTGGCCGAAGGCTTCTCCAAAATCGGCGTGCCTGTGTTCATGGCCGACGTCAAAGGCGATTTGGCGGGCATCAGCCAACCCGGCACCATTCCTCCCAAATTAGCCGCCTCGCTGCAAGAGCGCGGCGTGCCCATGCCAGAGCCCATCGCCTGCCCCACCACGCTGTGGGACGTGTTTGGCAAGTTGGGCCACCCTGTGCGCGCCACCATCACCGACATGGGGCCGCTGTTGCTTGGCCGCATGCTCAACCTGAACGACACGCAGTCCGGCGTGCTGAACATGGTCTTCAAAATTGCGGACGACCAAGGCTTGCTGCTGCTTGACCTCAAAGACCTGCGCGCCATGCTGCAGTACGTGGGCGAACACGCACGCGACTTCACCACCGAGTATGGCAACGTCAGCGCCGCCAGCATTGGCGCCATTCAACGCGCCTTGCTGGAGATTGAAGCCCAAGGCGGCGATGCCTTTTTTGGCGAGCCCATGCTCAACATCCAAGACTTCATGCAAACCGATGCCAAAGGCATGGGCGTGATCAACCTCTTGGCAGCCGACAAACTGATGAATGCCCCGCGTCTGTACGGCACGTTCTTGCTGTGGATGCTCTCCGAACTGTTTGAACAACTGCCTGAAGTGGGCGATGTCGAAAAGCCCAAGATGGTGTTCTTCTTTGACGAAGCGCATTTGCTGTTCAACGAAGCGCCCAAAGTGCTGCTGGAGCGCATTGAGCTGCTGGTGCGCCTCATTCGCTCCAAAGGCGTGGGCGTGTACTTTGTCACCCAAAACCCGCTGGACGTGCCCGAAACCGTGCTGGGCCAACTAGGCAACCGCGTGCAACACGCTTTGCGTGCCTTCACCCCACGTGACCAAAAAGCCGTCAAAGCCACCGCGCAAACCATGCGCGGCAAAGCGGGCCTCGACATTGAAAAAGCCATCACCGAGCTGGGCGTGGGCGAAGCCTTGGTCAGTTTGCTGGATGCCAAAGGCCGCCCCTCTGAAACTGAACAAGCCTATGTGCTGCTGCCCGGCAGCCAACTCGGCCCCATCACAGCAGAGCAACGCCAAGCCTTGCTGGCCAACTCGCTGGTGGCTGGGGTGTATGAGCAGACCTTGGATCGTGAGTCGGCTTATGAGCGCCTGAAAGGTGCGGCGCCTGTCAGCAACACCAACAGCGCGACGGGCAATGCGGCAAGTGCAGGTTCAGGTGCGTTTGGCCAAGGTGCGTCTGCCGCGAACCCACCTGCTGGCCAAGCCGCCGCGCCCTCGATGACCGAGCAAGTGCTGTCTGGCTTGGGCGAAGCCCTGTTTGGCTCCACCGGCCCACGTGGCGGTCAGCACCAAGGGCTGGCGCAAGTCATGGTCAAGTCCGCCGTGCGCAACATTGGCTCGGCTGTGGGCCGCGAGATTGTGCGTGGCGTGATGGGCAGCATCTTGGGTGGCCGCAAGCGCTGAAGCGCCGCAACCAACCGCAACCCACCGCAGACCTTCCGCCAATAAGCGCCCATAAAAAACGCCGCCTGTGTTGCCACAGGCGGCGTTTTTGTTGATCACGGCATCATCGAAGCGGTCTGAAAAGACCTTGCCGCAGCGTTAGCTCGCTGCTGGCTCTTCAGAAGCCGCTTGCTCACCCTTCACGGCCTTTTCCTTCTTAGGCAAAGGCGTGATGTCGAGCAACACTTCTTCTTTGTCGTCGATGTCCACGCTCAAGCGACCACCTTCGGTGAGGCGACCAAACAGCAACTCGTCGGCCAAGGCCTTGCGAATCGTGTCTTGGATGAGGCGCTGCATCGGGCGTGCGCCCATGAGCGGATCGAAGCCCTTCTTGGCCAAGTGCTTGCGCAGCGCGTCGCTGAAGGTGACGTCGACTTTCTTCTCGGCCAACTGGCCTTCGAGTTGCAGCAAGAACTTGTCGACCACGCGCATGATGACGTTTTCGTCCAAGGCCTTGAAGCCCACGATGGCGTCCAAGCGGTTGCGGAACTCGGGCGTGAACAAGCGCTTGATGTCGCCCATTTCGTCGCCCGCCACGCGTGGGTTGGTAAAGCCAATGGTGGCCTTGTTCATGGTCTCAGCGCCAGCATTCGTCGTCATGATGAGGATGACGTTGCGGAAGTCTGCCTTGCGGCCGTTGTTGTCGGTCAAAGTGCCGTGGTCCATCACCTGCAACAACACGTTGAAGATGTCTGGATGCGCTTTTTCAATCTCATCGAGCAACAACACGCAATGCGGCTTCTTGGTCACGGCTTCGGTCAGCAAACCACCTTGGTCAAAACCCACATAGCCGGGAGGCGCGCCAATCAGGCGGCTCACAGCGTGACGTTCCATGTACTCAGACATGTCAAAGCGCACCAAATCGATGCCCATGATGTAGGCCAACTGCTTGGCCGCTTCGGTCTTGCCCACGCCCGTGGGGCCGCTGAACAAGAAGGCTCCAATCGGCTTGTCGGCTTTACCCAAACCTGAGCGCGCCATCTTGACGGCAGACGCCAGCACTTCGAGGGCTTTGTCTTGGCCGAACACCACGCTCTTCAAATCGCGCTCGATGGTTTGCAGCTTGCTGCGGTCGTCGTTGGACACGTTGGCGGGCGGGATGCGCGCGATCTTGGCCACGATGTCTTCAATCTCGGCCTTGCCAATGGTTTTCTTGCGCTTAGACGCTACCAAGATGCGTTGTGCCGCACCGGCTTCGTCAATCACGTCAATCGCCTTGTCGGGCAAGTGGCGGTCGTTGATGTACTTGGCGCTCAGCTCAGCAGCGGCTTGCAACGCAGCCACGGCGTATTTGACGTTGTGGTGCTCTTCAAAGCGGGACTTCAGACCTTTGAGAATGTCCACGGTCTCTTGCACCGTCGGCTCGACCACATCCACCTTTTGGAAACGACGGCTCAGGGCTGCGTCTTTTTCAAAGATGCCACGGTATTCGGTGAACGTCGTTGCGCCAATGCACTTGAGCTGGCCGCTCGACAGCGCAGGCTTGAGCAAGTTAGAGGCATCCAAGGTACCGCCCGAAGCCGCACCCGCGCCGATGAGCGTGTGGATTTCGTCGATGAACAAAATGGCGTTGGGCTTGGCCTGCAAGTTTTTGATCACGCCCTTCAAGCGCTGCTCAAAGTCACCTCGGTATTTGGTACCGGCCAGCAACGCGCCCATGTCGAGCGAGTACACGATGGCTTCGGACAGAATTTCGGGCACATCGCCTTGGGTGATGCGCCATGCCAAACCTTCGGCAATCGCGGTTTTACCCACGCCCGCCTCGCCCACCAACAGCGGGTTGTTTTTGCGGCGGCGGCACAAGATTTGAATCGTGCGCTCGACCTCGTACTCGCGGCCAATCAGCGGGTCAATCTTGCCGTCTTTGGCGGCTTGGTTCAGGTTTTGGGTGAATTGCTCGAGTGGCGAAGCCTTCTCGTTCTTTTCAGACGTGGCACCGCCCTCTTCCTGCTCAGCCTGGGCTGACTCACCGCCTTTGACGGCTTCAGGTGGGTCGCTCTTTTTGATGCCGTGGGCAATGAAGTTCACCACGTCCAAACGGGTCACGCCTTGTTGGTGGAGGTAGTACACCGCGTGCGAATCTTTTTCACCAAAGATGGCCACCAGCACGTTCGCACCAGTCACTTCTTTCTTGCCATTGCCTGTGGACTGCACATGCATGATGGCGCGTTGAATCACACGCTGGAAGCCCAGCGTGGGCTGTGTGTCCACCTCTTCGGTGCCGGACACCTGAGGGGTGTTGTCGGCGATGAAGTTGGACAAGGACTTACGCAAGTCGTCAATATTGGCGGAACAAGCGCGCAGCACTTCGGCAGCGCTGGGGTTGTCGAGCAGTGCCAAAAGCAAGTGCTCAACCGTGATGAATTCGTGACGTTGCTGACGGGCCTCGACAAAGGCCATGTGCAAGCTGACTTCAAGTTCTTGGGCAATCATGTGGTTTCCTTCGGTGCTTGCAACTGAGATTCAAATGTATATGGAAACAAAAGCCGTTTATTCAATAGGCCTGTTTCGTAAGTGCAAACGATAAGTTATTCGATGGGTTCGGCCACACATTGCAGGGGATGGCCAGCTTTGCGTGCGGCATCTAACACTTGGTCAACTTTGGTGGCCGCAATGTCTTTGCTGTACACGCCGCACACGCCTTTGCCGTCCAAGTGGATTTGCAACATGATTTGCGTGGCTTGTTCGCGGTCTTTGCTGAAGAACTCTTGCAACACCACCACCACAAACTCCATGGGCGTGAAATCGTCATTGAGCATCAGCACCTGAAACATCTGCGGCGGCTTGGTGCGCTGCGTCAGGCGCTCTAAAACGACCGATCCGCCGTCGTCACGGTCAGGCAGTTGAACTTTGGGCGTTGGTTTTTTAGTTGGCATGGGTTTCTGACATTTGTTCAATCATCACATCGCCAAAGGCCGAGCAGCTGACCTGCGTTGCAGCGTCCATCAGGCGTGCAAAGTCGTAGGTCACGCGCTTGGTGGCAATGGCGGCCTCCATCGCACGGATGATGGTGTCCGCCGCTTCGGTCCAGCCCATGTGGCGCAGCATCATCTCGGCGGACAAGATCATGGAGCCTGGATTGACGTAGTTTTTGCCAGCGTATTTGGGCGCTGTGCCGTGGGTGGCTTCAAAACAGGCCACGGTATCCGACATGTTGGCGCCCGGCGCAATGCCAATGCCGCCCACTTGCGCGGCCACGGCGTCAGAGATGTAGTCGCCATTGAGGTTGAGGGTGGCGACCACCGAGTATTCGGCCGGGCGCATGAGGATTTGCTGCAAAAAGGCGTCAGCAATGACGTCTTTGATGATGATGCTCTTGCCTGTTTTGGGGTTCTTAACGCGACACCAAGGGCCGCCGTCAATCAAGGTAGCGCCAAACTCTTTTTGCGCCAAGGCCAAGGCCCAGTCACGAAAACCACCTTCGGTGAACTTCATGATGTTGCCCTTGTGCACGATGGTGACACTGGGTTTGTCGTGATCGATGGCGTATTGAATGGCTTTGCGAATGAAGCGCTCGGTGCCCTCAATGGACACGGGCTTAATGCCAATGGCCGAGGTGTCGGGGAAGCGAATGGTGGTGGCGCCCATTTCGGTTTTCAAAAACGCGATGAGCTTTTTGGCTTCGGTACTTTCAGCGGCGTATTCGATGCCGGCGTAAATGTCTTCCGAGTTCTCACGGAAGATAACCATATTGGTTTTTTCAGGCTCTTTCAAAGGTGAAGGCACACCTTTGAAGTACTGCACAGGGCGCAGGCACACAAACAAATCGAGCGCTTGGCGCAAGGCCACGTTGAGCGAGCGAATGCCACCGCCCACTGGGGTGTTGAGCGGGCCTTTGATGGACACCTTGTACTCGCGCATGGCCTGTGCAGTTTCTTCGGGCAGCCACACATCGGGGCCATAGACCTGGGTGGCTTTTTCGCCCGCGAACAGCTCCATCCACTGAATTTGGCGCTTGCCGCCATAGGACATGGCCACGGCTGCATCGACCACTTTGCGCATCACCGGCGTCACGTCTTGGCCCACGCCATCGCCCATGATGAAGGGGATGATGGGCTGGTCTGGCACATTCAGTGAGGTGTCGGCATTGACCGTGATTTTTTGACCGGCGGCAGGCACTTGGATGTGCTGGTAAGACATGAGCGGCGTTTCCTAAAGGGTGAAAATTTCACTTTCGATTCTAGCCAGCAGGCCTGCGATACAGTCGCAGGCATGAAGCGCGCACTGTTCACCCTCCTCTTTTCTGGTTTGGCTTTTGCGGCCTTTGGCCAAGACACGCCACAAACCAACCTGCCTCGTATCAAGCTGCAAGCTGGCATGTTTCAAATCGACACGCAAGTGGCACAAACGCCGGACCAACGCAGCATCGGCCTGATGTTTCGCAGCGAAATGCCACAACATGAGGGCATGTTGTTTGTGTTTGAACAGCCCGCCACGCAGTGCTTTTGGATGAAAAACACCTTGTTGCCGCTGACCGCCGCCTTTGTGGCCGACGACGGCACCATCGTGAACTTGGCGGACATGAAGCCACAAACCACCGAGTCACACTGCTCTGCCAAGCCCGTGCGCTTTGTGCTGGAAATGCACCAAGGCTGGTTTGCCAAAAAGGGCCTCAAAGCCGGTAGCCGCTTAAGCGGCGTGGCATTTAAGCCTTAAACCTTGTCAAAGTAGCAGCGTCAGTACGCCCACCTAAGCGACCGAAGCCCACAAAAAAGCCGCCTTGTTAGGCGGCTTTTTCACGTCTCAATGGGCTGCACGCCCGCGAAAACACGCTGAATTAAGCGAAGTTGCTTTCAGCAAAAGACCAGTTCACCAGTTGGTCGAGGAACGTCTCAACGAACTTAGGACGCATGTTGCGGTAGTCGATGTAGTAAGCGTGTTCCCACACGTCCACAGTCAACAAGGCTTTGTCGCCAGTCGTCAAGGGTGTGCCAGCGGCGCCCATGTTGACGATGTCCACAGAACCGTCGGCCTTTTTGACCAACCATGTCCAGCCAGAGCCAAAGTTGCCCACGGCGCTCTTGACGAAGGCTTCTTTGAATGCGGCGTAGCTGCCGAATTTGGCGTTGATGGCTGCAGCCAATGCACCTGTGGGTTCGCCGCCACCTTGTGGCTTCATGCAATTCCAGAAGAAGGTGTGGTTCCAGATTTGGGCAGCGTTGTTGTAAATGCCACCGCTGGACTTCTTGACGATTTCTTCCAGGGCCATGCCTTCGAACTCAGTGCCTTTTTGCAGGTTGTTCAAGTTCACAACGTAAGCGTTGTGGTGCTTGCCGTGGTGAAACTCCAAAGTTTCTTTGGAGTAATGAGGGGCCAATGCGTCGATGGCGTAAGGCAGTGCGGGGAGCGTATGTTCCATGAAGTCCTCTTGTGTAAAAACGTGAATTGTAAAAACTAAATGCGTGTGGGTGCAGCAACCCGTAATTCAACCACGCCATCGGCAAGGGTTGCTTGCAGGGCTTGGCCTTCTGTGGTCTGCGCCACAGAGGTGATGGCTTGGCCATCGATGTCGCTGAGCCAGGCAAAGCCGCGTTGCAAAACGAGCTTGGGGTCAAGCAACTCAAGGCGCAAAGCGGCGCGGTGCAAACGCTCGCGGGCGGTCGCTGGGGTTTGCTGCACACCACGGGCTAGGCCGCTGGCAAGTGTGGCCAGCGCGTTGTTGCAGCGCTGGGTGCGGGTTTGCACCGCTTGGGTCAGGCGTTGTTGCAGGCGCAAGAGCTGCATTTTTTCGGTGCTAAGGCCTTCAGACGGGCGACCCAAGCGGGCTTGGGCGCGGTCTAGGCGCTGCTCTTGGGTGTCGAGGTGGCGATGCACGATGGTTTGCAGGGCATTGCCCCACAGTTGCAGGTTGGACAACAACTCCGCTTGCGGGACCGCGCACATTTCGGCGGCGGCGGTGGGCGTGGGCGCGCGCAGGTCGGCGCAAAAGTCGGCAATCGTGAAATCAGTTTCGTGGCCCACGCCGCTGACGATGGGCACGGGGCTGTTGACGATGGCGCGGGCGAGGTTTTCGTCATTGAAGGCCCACAGGTCTTCCATGGAACCACCGCCGCGCACCAGCAAGATGACGTCGATGTTGGGCTGCTGGCTGAGTTGCTGCAAGGCTTGCACCAAGGTGGGCGGCGCATCTGGGCCTTGTACCAAGGACGGCGCAAGCACCACAGGAATATGCGGTACACGGCGCTGCAAAGCCGTGGCCACGTCGTGCAGCGCCGCAGCGCCCAAGGATGTGACCACACCAATGCCACGCGGCATGGTTTTGAGGGGGCGCTTGCGCTCGGCATCAAACAGGCCTTCGGCTTCGAGCTTGGCTTTGAGTTGCAAGAACTGCTCAAACCACGCGCCCTGCCCCGCACGGCGCATGTTTTCCACAATCAGTTGCAGTTCGCCACGCGGCTCATATACACCCAAACGACCACGAATTTCGACCAGTTCTCCGTCCGCTGGGCGAAAGTCCAGCATTTGGGCGGCGCGCTTGAACATGGCACAACGGAGCTGCCCGCCCGCATCCTTCAATGTGAAGTAGCAATGACCGCTGGCCGCGCGCGTGAAGCCGGAAATCTCACCGCGCACGGCGATGGGGTTGAAACGCGCCTCAAGCGCATCAGCCACGGCGCGGCATAGCGCGCCGACTGCCCAAATACGTGGCGTCAAACCTAGCGATTCCGTGGTCGACATAGAGGACTCATCCACAAAAATTAATTCCAAATCGTTTTAAGCAGTAAACCGAGAAAATCACCAAGCCACGTAGCAAGTCTTTGATTTAAAAAGGATTTCTACCGCCCGTTTTTCGACCATTCTGTCAGAACAACCCATTCATGCGGCTTCAGACGGGGGGCAACAAAGCTTATCCCCAAAGTTATCCACAGTTCATGTGGATGGACGGCTGAGCCATAATTGTTGCCAATAGATTCACGGGGGTATTTGCTTTGTTGTCCATCATACAAGCGGCAGGTTGGCCGATTTGGCCTTTGTTGGCGTGCTCCATCGTTGCCTTGGCGCTGATCATTGAACGCATGATGAGCTTGCGCTCCCACTTGGTGGCCCCTGAAGGTTTGCTGACTCAAGCCCTTCAAGCCTCACACGACAACTTGCCTTCCGAAGATGCCATGTCGCAGCTGCACGACCACTCGGTGTTGGGCCGCATCTTGGCTTCGGGCTTGCATGCCATGAAGGACGAACCACTCATCAGCGCGGAAGACCTGCGCTCGAGCATGGAATCGGCGGGCCGCCAAGCCGCCCACGAGTTAGAAAAACACTTGGTGGCCTTGGCCACCATCGCCTCAGCCGCGCCGCTGCTGGGTTTGTTGGGCACCGTCATCGGCATGATCGACATCTTTGGCTCACAAGCCCCAGGCACCAGCAACCCGGTGCAGTTGGCTCAAGGCATTTCGATGGCGCTGTACAACACCGCGTTTGGCTTGATCGTGGCCATCCCCGCCTTGATGTTCTGGCGCTACCTGCGCGCCCGTGTGGATGCCTATGTGTTGGGCTTTGAGCTAGATGCCGAGCGCTTTGTACGCCACCTGCTGCTCATGCGCGCACGCTTGAAATAACATGCGCTGCAACACCATGGCCATGAAGTTTCATCGCGAAAAGAGCTCAGAGCCCGAGATCAACCTGATCCCGTTCATCGACATTTTGTTGGTGGTGGTGATCTTTTTGATGCTCTCCACGACCTACAGCAAGTTCACCGAGCTGCAGCTGAACTTGCCCGTCGCCGATGCCGCAGCGTTGCCAGAACGCCCGCATGAGGTGGTTGTGTCGATCAGCAGCGAAGGCCAGTTCAGCGTGAACCGCAATTTGGTCAACACCCGCGACGTGCAGCGCCTGAGCCAAGCCTTGGCCCAAGCCACACAAAACATAGACAGCCCCATGATCATCATCAGCGCAGACGCGCAAGCCAGCCACCAATCGGTGATGCTGGTGATGGAAGCGGCTCGCCGCAATGGCCTGAACCAACTCACTTTCGCAGCCCAGTCCTCTGGCGGCAAAGCCGACTGACGCCCATGACCGGCATGCGCCAAGCATTGACGCAGGCTTGGCATGGCCAAGGCGGTTGGGGCCAAGCACTGGCCTTCGCCTTGTTGCCCGTGAGCTGGTTGTTTGCGGGCCTCGTGGCCATGCGTCGCACGCTGTACCAACACGGTTTTTACAAAACACAGACCTTGCCTGTGCCCGTCCTCGTGGTGGGCAATGTGATGGTGGGTGGTGTGGGCAAAACACCCATCACCATGGCTTTGGTGAAGCATTTGACCGAAGAAGGTTGGCGTGTGGGTGTGCTGTCACGCGGCTATGGTCGCCGCACGACGGGCATCCAAGCGGTGACGCCGACAAGCCTTGCCCCCGACGTGGGCGACGAACCTTTACTGATTGCCCGCAGCTGCCAAGTGCCGGTGTTTGTGGGCGCTAGCCGTGTGGACGCAGGACATGCGCTGCTGGCACAGCACCCCGAGGTACAAGTGCTGGTGTGTGACGACGGTTTGCAGCACTGGCAACTGGCACGCGACCTTGAGCTGTGCGTGTTTGACGAACGCGGCGTGGGCAACGGCCACTTGCTGCCAGCAGGCCCGCTACGTGAAGTCTGGCCTCGCAAGGCGATGCCTCACGCCACATCGGGCAATGCAGTGCCTTGCTGGGTGCTGAAAACCTCTGGCGACGTTGGCCCACATGAGTTTGCTGTGCAGCGCCGCTTGGCCGATGTTGCTGTGCAAGCCGATGGCACACAGCGCCCACTCAGCAGCTGGGGCCACACGCCCGTGCAAGCCTTGGCGGGCATTGCCAAACCCGAGGTGTTTTTTGCCATGCTGCGCGACAAAGGCCTGACGCTGACCCGCACGCAAGCCCTGCCCGACCATGCCGACTTGCAGCAACTGCACATCGACGCCTCACAAGGCGATGTGCTGTGCACCGAAAAAGATGCGGTCAAACTCTGGACGCATCACCCACATGCTTGGGCTGTGCCCTTGCAAACCACCTTACCTGCGGCGCTGCTGAGCGCCATTGCCCAGCACCTCGCAGCTTCACCACACGCAAAGTTATCATCACCCCATGGACACCAAACTGCTTGAACTCCTGGTCTGCCCTGTGACCAAAGGCCCCCTTGAATACAACCGCGATACGCAAGAGCTCATCTCTCGCAGCGCGCGTTTGGCTTACCCCGTTCGCGACGGCATTCCTGTGCTGCTAGAAAACGAAGCACGCCCACTGACCGACGCTGAACTGAAAGCCTAAATGTCGTTTTGCGTTCTCATTCCAGCGCGCATGGCCTCGTCGCGCTTGCCCGACAAGCCTTTGGCCGATATTGCCGGTGTCCCCATGGTGGTGCGCGTGGCGCAACGCGCCAAGCGCTCAGGTGCCTCACGCGTGGTGGTGGCAGCCGATGACGCCCGCATCGTGGCCGCTTGCCAAGCCCACGGCATTGACGCCGTGCTCACCCGAACCGACCACCCTTCTGGCAGCGACCGTTTGGCCGAAGCCTGCGATTTATTGAAGCTGCAAGACAGCGACGTGGTGGTGAACGTTCAGGGCGACGAACCCCTGATCGATCCCGCATCCATTGACGCGGCGGCCCAGCTGCTGCAAACACGCAGCGACTGCAGCATGAGCACACTGGCCCACGCCATCGACAACGTGGAAGACTTTGCCAACCCCAACGTGGTGAAAGTGGTGCTCGATGCTCGCAACACCGCGCTGTACTTCAGCCGCGCCCCGATTGCTTGGTGGCGTGATGGATTTGCCCAAGGTATGACGGCCCTGCCCACCCCCGCGCCTCTGCGCCATGTGGGTTTGTACGGCTACCGCGTCGGCTTTTTGCGCGAGTTTCCAAAGCTGGCCCAAGCCCCGATTGAAGTGACCGAATCACTCGAACAGCTGCGCGCTATGTGGCACGGCCACCGCATCGCCGTACACGTCACCGACCATTCGCCCGGCCCCGGCGTAGACACGCCTGAGGACCTGGTGCGTGTCAGAGCCTTGGTAAGCGCCGCCGCGTAAGGCTTTCGAAGGGAAGCGCGTGATATCCTCGCCTAAGTAATAAAACGTATAGATAAAAAAATAGGACCAAGCATGAGACTGATTTTGTTGGGCGCCCCCGGTGCCGGTAAAGGCACACAGGCCACCTTCATTTGCCAAAAATACGGCATCCCTCAAATCTCCACCGGTGACATGTTGCGCGCGGCTGTGAAAGCCGGCACACCACTGGGCATCGAAGCCAAAAAAGTGATGGATTCTGGCGGTTTGGTCAGCGATGACCTCATCATCAACTTGGTCAAAGAACGCATCGCCCAAGCCGATTGCGCCAACGGTTTCTTGTTTGACGGTTTCCCACGCACCATTCCTCAAGCCGATGCCATGAAGGCCGCTGGCGTGAAGCTGGACTACGTGTTGGAAATCGACGTGCCCTTTGACGCCATCATTGAGCGCATGAGCGGCCGCCGTTCACACCCCGCTTCTGGCCGCACGTACCACGTCACATTCAACCCACCGAAAGTGGCAGGCAAAGACGACGAAACGGGCGAACCCTTGGTACAACGCGAAGACGACAAAGAAGAAACCGTCAAGAAGCGTTTGGACGTGTACAGCGCCCAAACCCGCCCCTTGGTGGACTACTACTCTGGCTGGGCCAAGGCCGACGCCGCTGCAGCCCCCAAGTACCGCGCCATCAGCGGCACAGGCACTGTGGAAGAAATCAAAGAACGTGCGTTCCAAGCCCTCTCGGCCTAAACTGCTTCAAGCGTTGCGCTTGCAAACAAAAGCCGCTCTACTGAGCGGCTTTTTTGTTGGCGACTTGCTTTGACTACGCTTGCTGCGCCACAAGGTGCATCAACAAAGCCACGCGGGCCTGCACAGCGGTCAAGCCCCCCGCATGTGGCATCACATCAGCTTCACGCGACTGCACACCGCCTTGCGCACAGCGCGAGGCACGCAACACCTGTGCGCCCTGCTTTTGCGCGTCCAGCAAAGCAGCCTCTAAGTTGTGGTGCAAGGTCCCATTGCCCGTGCCAGCCACCACCCAGCCCTGCGGCGCATCGTGCGCCATCAGGGTGCGCACCAGGCGGCCATCGGCGCCTGCATGGTTGAACACCAGCTCCACGCGTGGCCAATGCGTGCAAGCCAACACCTGCGCCATGCTAGGCACACGTAACGCGGCTGGGTGCGTCACGCCTGCTTGCGAGGTGAAGGGATTGCGCTGATGGCTATGGCTTTTTTGCACAGCGTTGCCTACATGGACTTGGCCTGCGCACACCACTGACACACCTGATGTAGCGGGCTGTTGCACCCAAGCCAAAGCGTCCTTGAGATTGCCAGGGCCATCGCTGTCAGGCGCATTGGCGGGCAACATGGCGCAGGTCATAGCCACAGGCTTGGTGGGCTGCAACACAGTTTGTAAAAAGTAGGCGGTTTCTTCCAGTGTGTCCGTGCCGTGGGTGATGACCACGCCTTTCACATCGTCTTGTTCTAACCAGTGCGACACGCGAGCCAGCAAGCTTTGCCACACCGCAAACGACATGTCTTTGCTGTCAATTTGGGCCACTTGTTCGGTCAACAGCTCAACGCCTTCATGGGCCACGCCTTGCAGCAAATCGTCCACGCCCACTTGGCCAGCAGTGTAGTTTTGAGGCTGGGTGGCATCAGCAGCCAGCCCCGCAATCGTGCCGCCTGTGGCTAAAACAACGATTTTTTTAGTTTTTTTTGCATTCATGTCTTGCTAAACTCAAAAAGCTGGTTAAAAATACAGTTACTGGATGCGCAAACAGTTGCATCCCTCAAGACACACATTGTGCAGGAGTCGAACCGATGATTGAAATGCCAAAATTGACCGCCCGTCAGCAACAGATTCTGGAACTTATCCAGTCTGCCATTGCCAACACCGGTTCGCCCCCCACACGCGCCGAAATTGCAGCAGAGCTCGGCTTTAAGTCAGCCAACGCCGCCGAAGAGCATTTACAAGCTTTGGCACGCAAAGGCGCGATTGAATTGGTGAGCGGCACCTCTCGCGGCATTCGCCTCAAAGGTGGCAACCAACGCAGCTACCAAGAAAGCACCTTCAGCGCTTCGCCCTCTGGCTTCTCGTTGCCATTGGTGGGCCGTGTGGCAGCAGGCTCGCCCATCTTGGCGCAAGAGCATGTGGACCAAACCTATTTTGTAGAAAGCAGCCTGTTCCAACGCAAGCCCGACTATTTGCTGCGTGTGCGCGGCATGTCCATGCGCGACGCCGGCATCATGGACGGCGACTTGCTGGCCGTGCAATCCACCCGCGATGCCAAAAACGGCCAAATCGTGGTGGCCCGCTTGGGCGAAGAAGTAACTGTCAAACGCTTTCGCAAAACCGCCAGCCACATTGAACTGCTCCCCGAAAACCCAGACTTCAAAACCATTCTGGTTGAACCCGGTGAGCCCTTTGAAATTGAAGGTTTGGCCGTCGGCCTGATCCGTAACACCATGATGATGTAAAGAAAGAACGACCATGAGCCTCGCACTTTTTGGCGCCTACCGCCTCCTCAATCCTCTGCAAAACGTGGTTCGCGGCTTCATGCCCGCACAAGCCTTGCAAAGCACACCTCGTCCCTTGCCACTGCGCGTCGCTCGCGTGATGGAAGCCCAACACAGTCGCAGCCAAGCGGGCCGCATGGTCATCTCGGGTCGAATGGCCGATGTGTGCGCCGAACTCGACCGCTTGGCCGAACTCGAAAACCGCCACTGATATTTGAAATTGGGTTCACGCGCCAAGCGTGAAGCCCCGTGGCACAAGGCACAATTGGGGGATGAACATTGTCATCCTCGACGACTACCAAGATGTCGTGCGCAAGCTGGCTTGCGCGTCCAAATTAGAAGCCTACCCCGCCAAGGTTTACACCAACACCATCAAGGGTGTTGGCCAGTTATCGGTCCGACTCAAAGACGCCGAAGTGTTGGTGCTGATTCGCGAACGCACCCAGCTCACGCGCCAGTTGCTGGAGAAGTTGCCCAAGCTCAAGCTCATCTCCCAAACCGGAAAAATTGGCAGCCACATTGACATCGCTGCCTGCACCGAGCGCGGCATTGCTGTGGCTGAAGGTTCGGGCTCACCCATTGCCCCTGCTGAGTTGACTTGGGCTTTGATCATGGCCGCCATGCGCCGCTTGCCCCAATACATCAGCAATCTCAAACACGGCGCTTGGCAGCAATCGGGCCTCAAAGCGGGTTCGATGCCCACCAACTTTGGCCTCGGTCAAGTCTTGCGCGGCAAGACTTTGGGTATTTGGGGCTACGGCAAGATTGGCCAAATTTTGGCCGGTTACGGCAAAGCATTCGGCATGCGCGTCTTGATGTGGGGCAGCGAGGCCTCACGCGAACGGGCAGCCAAAGACGGCCTGAACGTGGCCGACTCACGAGAAGCCTTCTTCGAAGAGTGCGATGTCCTCACCTTGAATCTGCGCTTGGTTGACGAAACCCGCGGCATCGTCAAGTTGGCCGATCTCAACCGCATGAAACCCACCGCTTTGCTGGTCAACACCTCGCGTGCCGAGCTGATTGAGCCAGACGCACTCATCACCGGTCTCAACCGTGGTCGCCCTGGCATGGCCGCCATCGACGTGTTTGAAAGCGAACCCATCATGCAAGGCCACGCCCTGCTGCGCTTAGAAAACTGCATCTGCACGCCACACATCGGCTATGTGGAGCAAGACAGCTACGAGCTGTATTTCGGCACGGCCTTTGACAACGTGGTGAACTTCATCAAAGGCACACCCACCAACATCGTCAATCCGGGCGCACTGCAAGTACGCCGCTGATGTTTTAGCTGGGGTTGCTGGCGGCGCGCTCAGCCATCAAGGCCATGCACGCCTTGCGGTCTGCATTGACGTGTTGCACCGAGGCACGTTCAGCCATTTGCTGGTTGTAGGCTTTGACGGGCAGATGCGCCAAAACATCTTCTCCGTACACCGCTTTGGACGCCATAGACACCAAAGGCAAATTCACAATCGCTGAGCAATCGGCGAGTGTGAACGTGTCGCCTGCGACATAGGGCGAGAACTTCACCAGTTTGCTCAAGCCTTCCACGCCTCTGGCGAGTTGCTTTCGCACACGCGTTTGCGTGGCTTCGCTCACCGTGCCGCCAAAAAACGCTTGTGGGTACAGCTCGCGCGCCACCAGCTCCACATGCAGTTCTAGGTAGGTGATGATTTCACGCACCTTGGCGGCTTCAAAAGGGTCCGCGGGCATCAGGGGGTGATGCGGATACGCTTGCTCGATGTACTCCGCGCACACCGCCGACTCGCTAATGCAACCGTGTGGGGTTTCCAAAAATGGCACTTTCCCCATCGGTGAACGCAACAGCGTGGACGGCTCTAAAGGTTTGAGCCACACCAACTCTTCCTCAAATGGCACGGCTTTTTCAAGCAGCTGAATTTTGAGTTTGTTGTAGTAGTTGCTGACAGCAAAGCCGCAAAGTTTGAGGGTCATGAAGGCGCTCCAAATGGACAAAGGTTCGTTTCATTCTGACATAGCGCGTTTCACGCAGCCACAACTCAAAAAAGTAGAACGGCTCAGCCATAATCTTTGCCATGAGTTCTATCTACAAAACCATTGGCATCGTGGGAGGCGCCACAGAGGCGCTGCAAATCGCATCTGAAGGCGTGGCAGATTTCGCCACCATCGACCGCATCTTGCGCGACCATGCCGGATTCAAACTTGGCCCTTTCCAGCTCCTAGACCTCACCGGTTTGGACGTGGCGCACGAGGCCATGACTTCGATTTACCAAACGTATTGGGCTGAGCCTCGCTACCGTCCCAGCGCCATCAGCGCGCAACGCTTGGCCGCTGGAGCGTTAGGGCACAAGACGGGCAAAGGTTTTTACGACTACGTCGATGGCGTGGCACACATGCCGCCCGAGAAAACCGTGCCGACGGTGGCAGAAATGCCGCCTGTTTGGGTATCGACCCGCGCCATGCGCCGCCCCGAATTGCTGCAACTGCTCAAAGACTTGGGCGCAAAAATTGAAACAGGTGCATCGCCTTCAGCACAAGCGCTGTCGATCGTGGCACCTCTGGGTTTTGATGTCACCACCGTGGCCATCGTCGAACGCTTGGACCCCGCCCGTACCGTGGGCATTGACATGCTCATTGACGACAAGCTCACACAACGCCGTGTGCTGGCCACCAGCCCCGCCACACGCGCCGACATGCGCGACGCTGCACACGCGCTGTTTGCACGCGACGGCAAAGCGGTGAGCGTGATTCGCGACAGCGGCGGGTTTGTGACACAACGCGTGGTGGCGAACATCATCAACATCGCGTGTGACATGTGCCAGCAAGGCATTTGCACACCGCAAGAACTCGAAGCCACAGGCGGAGACGACTTGGGCCACGCCATGGGCCCGCTGGCCATGGGCGACAAATACGGGCCGACTGAAATTTTGGAAGTGCTGTTCAACGTTCAAACCGTTTACGGTGACACGCGCTACCGCCCTAGCCCATGGCTGCGTCGCCGTGGAGCGTTGGGCTTGAGCTTGATGCACGTCGAGAGCTAAGCACTTCACCACCAACGCACTCAGGCCCGCACAAACTGCGGGTCTCCTGAGTGACAAATTCTTACTTTCAGGTCACACACAAGACAGTCTATGGACGATCCTATTCTTAACATCGAAGAACGCGAGGCGATCAACGCTGGACGTTGGTTCTCTTCTCTTTCACCTTCACTCAGACACGACATTCTTCGATGCGCTTACGTCAAACGATGCAAAGACAGCGACTTGATCGCAGCACGCGGCGACCCAGCCGAAGAATGGATGGCCTGCGCGCGTGGCGCGGTGCGCGTGAGCTCGACCTCGTTGTCGGGCAAGCAGATCACGTTCACGTATGTGGAGCCTGGCATTTGGTTTGGCGACGTGGCGATCCTGGACGGGGACCGTCGCACGCACGATGTGTACGCGCATGGCGAGACCACCATTCTTTGCGTGGCCAAAGCAGACTTTCAAAAAATTCTCAGCCAGCATGTGGAGTTCTACGAAGCCATGCTGCGCTTGCAAGCGCGCCGCATTCGCCAGCTGTTTGGCTTGGTGGAAGACCTCAACACCCTGCCCTTGCGCTCGCGCTTGGCCAAACAACTGCTGCACTTGGCTCGCAGCTACGGTGTGCAGAGTCTGACCAACGCGCAAGAAATTCGCATTGGTCTGCATCTGGCGCAAGAAGAATTAGCGCAACTCTTGGGTGCCTCACGCCAACGTGTGAACCAAGAACTCAAAGCCATGGAACGCGAGGAAGCCATTCGCATCGAGCCGGGTGGCTTGGTGATTCGCAACCGCGACGCTTTGCTACACATCAGCGAAGCCGACCACTGACAGGAGCCCACGCATGAGCCGGGACGACACACACACCTCCCAGCCCATGCCAACGGCGCACAGCATTGACACGGCCGCGCTCACAACGTGGCTGAGCGCCAATCTGCCGGGCTTTGAAGGCCCCATCTCGCTAGAGATGTTCAAGGGCGGGCAATCCAACCCCACTTACCAACTCATCACGCCAACCAAGAGCTATGTGATGCGCACCAAGCCTGGTCCCGTGGCCAAGCTGCTGCCTTCGGCCCATGCGATTGAACGCGAGTTCAAAGTCATGCAAGGCCTGCACGGCAGCGATGTGCCCGTGCCGCAAATGCATGTGCTGTGTGAAGACGAGTCCATCATCGGTCGTGCCTTTTATGTGATGGCGTTTGTGCCAGGACGTGTGCTGTGGGACCAAACCTTACCGGGCATGAGCAACGTCGAACGCGGTGCCATTTATGACGAGATGAACCGCGTCATCGCCGCCCTGCACACTGTCAAGTTTGCTGAGCGTGGGCTTGAGAACTATGGTCGTCCCGGCAATTACTTTGAGCGCCAAATTGGCCGCTGGAGCAAGCAATACCTCGCGTCCGTCACGCAACCCATTCCTGAAATGGACCAACTCATGGCATGGCTGCCCGCCAACATGCCTGCCAGTGCCAAGGACGAAACGAAAGTCAGCATCGTGCACGGCGACTACCGCCTGGATAACTTGATGTTCCATCCCACCGAGCCGCGCGTGTTGGCGGTGCTCGATTGGGAGTTGTCAACACTGGGCCATCCGCTGGCCGACTTCAGCTACTTGTGCATGGGCTGGCATATTCCACCAGGCACCTTCAGAGGCATTGGCGGCGTGGACATTGCCGCACTCGGCATTCCCAGCGAGAGCGAAAACATCCACCGCTATTGCGACCGCACGGGCATAGCCTCACCGGCAGACCTGAAAGCCGACTGGAACTTTTACCTCGCCTACAACATGTTCCGCATCGCGGCCATCTTGCAAGGCATCGCCAAGCGCGTGGAAGCAGGAACAGCGTCTAGCGACCAAGCCAAAGCCAACGGCGCAGCTGCGCGCCCCATGGCCGAGCTGGCATGGAAATTTGCACAACAAGCCTAAAAGAACAACAGCGTCAAGGAATACACCCCATGAACTTCGATTACAGCGACAAAGTCAAAGGCCTACAAACCCGCCTGCTCGCCTTCATGGACGAGCACATTTACCCCAACGAACAGCGCTTCTTCGAAGAAATTGCAGCCAACCGTGCCAAGGGCAACGCGTGGGTACCAACCCAGTTGGTCGAAGAACTCAAGCCCAAGGCACGCGCCGCAGGTTTGTGGAATTTGTTCATTCCTCACAGCCCACGCGTGCCCGATGGTTTGAGCAATTTGGAATACGCCCCGCTTTGCGAAATCATGGGTCGCGTGTCCTTCGCAGCCGAAGTGTTCAACTCCTCGGCCCCCGACACCGGCAACATGGAAACCTTCGAGCGTTATGCCAGCGAAGCGCTGAAGGTGCAATGGCTTGAGCCTTTGCTGCGCGGAGACATTCGCTCAGCTTTTTTGATGACCGAGCCAGCCGTGGCGTCGTCAGATGCCACCAACATCCAATGCAGCATCGTTCGCGAAGGCAACGACTACGTCATCAACGGCACCAAGTGGTGGAGCTCTGGGGCGGGTGACCCGCGCTGTGCGGTGTACATCGTGATGGGCAAGACCGACACCACGGCACCCAAGCACGCGCAACAAAGCATGGTGGTGGTGCCTGCCAACACGCCGGGCGTGAAAGTGGTGCGCCCCTTGAGCGTGTTTGGCTACGACGATGCGCCGCATGGCCACATGGAGGTCACCCTCACCAATGTGCGCGTGCCCGTTGAAAACCTGTTGCTCGGCGAAGGCCGTGGTTTTGAGATTGCCCAAGGCCGCTTAGGCCCCGGTCGTATTCACCACTGCATGCGCTCCATTGGCGCAGCGGAGCGTGCTCTAGAACTGATGTGCCAACGCCTCAACAGCCGCGTGGCATTTGGCAAGCCTTTGTCAGCGCAAGGCGTTTGGCATGAGCGTATCGCCGAGTCGCGCATCAAGATTGAACAAGCACGTTTGCTCACCCTCAAAGCCGCCTACATGATGGACACCGTGGGCAACAAAGAAGCGCGCGCAGAAATTGCCATGATCAAGGTGATTGCACCCAATATGGCCAGTCAAGTAATTGATTGGGCCATCCAAGCCCACGGTGCAGCGGGCATCTCGGACGATTTTCCACTCGCCTACGCTTACTGCACGCAGCGCTGGTTGCGCTTGGCCGATGGCCCCGATGAAGTGCACCGCCAGTCCATCGCTAAACTCGAACTCGCGCGGCACATGGCCGCAGCACCTCATGAAGTTGAAATGCCCGTGACACGCGGCTGCTAAGGAACACCAATGATCGACGTTTACTCATGGGCCACGCCCAACGGACACAAAGTACACATCATGCTCGAAGAGTGTGGCTTGCGATTAGGCCGCGATTGGGTGGCGCATCCTGTGAACATCGGTCAAGGCGAGCAATTCACGCCTGAGTTTTTGAAGATCAGCCCTAACAACAAAATCCCGGCACTCGTCGATCCACATGGACCAGACGGCAAACCCATCAGCCTGTTTGAATCGGGCGCAATTTTGTTGTACATCGCCTCCAAGACGGGCAAGTTCTTACCCAAGAGTGACCGAGCCAAATTTGAAGTACTGCAATGGCTGATGTTTCAAATGGGTGGCGTGGGCCCCATGCTGGGCCAAGCGCACCACTTTCGCATCTATGCACCCGAGAAGATTGACTACGCCTACAACCGCTACACCAACGAAGCCAAACGCTTGTATGGCGTGATGGACAAGCGTTTGCAGCACAGTAAATTTATCGGCGGCAACAGCTACAGCATTGCCGACATTGCCATCTTCCCCTGGCTACGCAGCTGGCAAAACCAAGGCATTGATTGGGCCGGCTACCCGCACCTCAAAGCTTGGTTTGATTTGATTGCGGCACGCCCTGCGGTACAGCGCGGCGTGCAGGTGCTGGCGGATTTGCGCAAACCTTTGCAAGATGACAAGGCCAAAGAAGTTTTGTTTGGATCAACGCAATTTGCGAAACGCTAAAAATTCAGCGCGTTAAGGCAGTTTGATTTTCAAAATCTTGTTGCTGTTTCCATAACCAGAATAGCTGGTCAAGCAGCTGCCGTTTGTGACATACAAATTTTCTTGAGTGCCATCCAACGTGATGCCGATAGGACCACAAAATCCTACAGCGAGGGCGCCCCAATTGCCAACGCTATCGCTCATCAGCGTTTCTGTCGCTCCCGTGGTTGTATTGATTTTGCTGATGTAACCGCCAGTGCCGTTTGCATCGCCTTGGTTCACAACGTACGCAAAACCACTAGACGACACAATCACGCCATTAGGTTTTTGCAAAGGTCCCCACTTCGCAGGTGAGGCCTCAGTCAAAACAGTTAATCCAGCACCAGGGTTGGTGGGATTCAGAAAACCAATTTTGTTGTCATCTAAAGTCAAGTAAATACGTGCGTTGACAGTGTCCGCAGCCATCGCCATCGGTGTAGCGCCTAAGCCTGTAATAGGAACAGGATTTGAAAAATTTGTGTAGGCCAACACATTGCTGCTATTGGCGACAAACAACATATTGGAGGCATAAAAAACCATGCCATCAAAATTATTGGAGGCATAGGCCACTTTGGGCGTCAAGCTGCCTAACTCGAAAATCGTGTCTTGGCCGGTTGTGATATTTCCTGTGTGATACACCAGCCCCGACTGCACACCTATGCCCACGGCATCGGCGACAGAATAAGAAGTGACAAAACTCCCTGTTGAATTCAAAACAAGAATTCCCGATTGATATGCGACATACAGATTGGCACCCGAAAATACCAAATGTTTAGGCGCAGCAATCGTTGGGCCAAATACTGAGACGGAAGCCACGGACGCTGGAGGGGTTACAGGCGGTTGCGAATTGACGACGGTTGGACTGCCTCCACCCCCGCCCCCACCGCAGCCTAGTAAAGCTGCAGCTAACACACCCATCCAGATTGACCGTTTTATATTCATTCTGTTCATTGAATCGACTCGAATCCACTTTACTTGATTTATGAGAACGTGCACGAACCACAAACTGATAAAGTTACCCCTGTTACAACCGATTCATAAGACGTCATGTTTAAGAAGTTTTTCCTGTTGACCTGCCTGCTCCTGTCTGTTTGGACGGGCGTGCTTGCGCAAGACAAACCGACTGCATCACGCGCCCTGTTGGCTCGCCCCCCACAATCGGGCGCTGAGCCTATGCTTTTATTAGGGCCTAAAAATCGTCCTTACACAGAAATCTTGGTTCACACCACCAAGCTCGACTACTTTGATTGCAACGGCATCGTGGCACCTTGGTTTCGGGAGCTGGTTGTGGCGGAGATGAACTACTTTGCCGAATTGGTGGATTTGCCATTCGTCAAAGGTGACGCTTGTGTGGTGAGTATTGGCACCGACAAAAGCCTGACGCCAGGACGCATCAACATTCACCTTTACGTGAACCAGCAGCGCTTGACGGCTTGCGTGCGCAACGAACAATGCCCGGTGTTTCGCAGCATCAGCCTGATTCCTAAAGACAAAGTGCTTTATCGCTCTTACTTCTTGTCAGACATGTCACGCAAGCTCATCTCTCAGCAATGCGTCACAGACAAAGGTAAGCTGTTCACAGATACCACTTGCTACACCGTTCCCTAAGGCTTTTTTGCCTGTGGGGCTAAAGCCTCCCCTTGAACAGTCGATCTTCTAGGGATATGCGTTTTTCTTGCTCCCCCCTCATTGCTGTAGCACTTGTTCTGACGAGCCTCATTGGCTCGCCAGCTTGGGCGAACGACCCGCCTAAAAAGCCTGCAGCCAAGGAAGAACCGCCAAAGCCTAAATTCGAATACGTTGAAGAAGAAGGCGAAAAAGGTCGCAGTGGCTACGTGTACAAGCGCGTAGCCAAGCCAAAGTTTGAAGAACCTCAAGAAGTGCCAAAGGCCGAACCTAAAGAGCCTCACAAACCAGAACCCAAAGACGACCACGGGAAGAAGGACGACCACGGTAAAAAAGATGACCACGGCAAGCCCGACGATCATGGCAAAAAAGATGACGGCCATGGCGCTCCTCCGAAGAAAGAGGAGAAAAAGGACGACGGCCACGGCGCTCCCCCTAAAAAAGAAGAAAAGAAAAAAGATGATGGCCACGGCGCGCCTAAAAAGGACGATGGTCACGGTGGTGGTCATGGCAAAGGGGACAAAAAACCAGTGGTCGCGCCAGTCAGTGCGGTTTACGACCCGGCCATCATCAAACTAGACGGCAATAACCGTCCACACACCCCAGTCATATTCACCAATAAGTTTGCGGACTACTTTGTGTGTCACAAAACCATCAAAACCAAATTTAAAGAAACAGTTTTGGCTGAAATGAACACCTTTGCAGACCGCATGGGCTTGCCACATGCGCAAGACATGCCCTGCATGATCAAGATTGCCAAGGCCAACACCAAGTTTCCTGGCGCTGTCTACATTGAGTTCTATACAGATGTCAAAGCGGAAAAAGAATGCATCAAGATGGGCGAATGTGCTTCTACACGCCTCATGATGCTTTTTCCAAAAGATAAAACAGGCTTACATAGCAAAGAGCTTTATCGCTCGTATGTGCTGACGGACGAGAAAAAGTTTCGCCGAGCCAACTTCTGCGTCAGCCCTGATGGTCAGTTCTTGGGTGAAAAGCACTGTTATATCGCCCTACACCCAGATTGGCTGTTCAACTAAGCCGCTCGTTTCAAAAGGTGGCCTGTCCGACAGGAATCGAACCTGTGACCCACAACTTAGAAGGTTGTTGCTCTATCCAACTGAGCTACGGACAGAAATGAAAAAAGGCCTCGAAATTTCGAGGCCTTTTTTACTTTTATGGTCGGGGCGATAGGATTCGAACCTACGACCCTCTGGTCCCAAACCAGATGCGCTACCAGGCTGCGCTACGCCCCGATTCGATTATTGTAACTCGCAAATGACCTCTTTTCAGTCGCGATCGAAATGAAAATCTAGTGGCGATGTTGATTCACAATTGAGACGTGAAAATTGATTTTGATGGCATACAAGCATTTGTGGTGACGGCAGAACTCGGCGGCTTCAACAAAGCCGCCGACCAGCTACACATCACGCAAACCGCACTCACTCGCCGGGTGCAAAAACTCGAGGCTTATTTGGGCTTAAAGCTGCTCGACCGCACCACGCGTCGCGTCGAGATGACCGCTGTTGGCCGTGACTTTTTACCCCAAGCTCGTGCCATCGTGAATGAAATGACCTCTGCAGTGGGCCGTCTCAAAGACATGTCACAGCATGCGAAAGGCAACTTCACCCTCGCCTGCGTGCCCAGCATGGCCGCACACATGCTGCCTGAGCTGATTCGTCAATATGCCGATGAGTGCCCGGGTAACCGCATTCGTCTCTTGGATGCGGCCTCTTACGAAGTGCGTGAGGCGGTGCTCAACCACCAAGCCGAAATTGGCATTGCGGTGAACGGCGAAGTTCACCCCGACCTCATTGAAACGCCTTTGTTTGACGACCCCTTGGTCTTCATCTGCCGAGACACCCACCCCCTCCAAGGGAAAGACTCAGTCACGTGGGCAGACATGCGCGAAGCCGATTTGATTGTGGTGAGCAACTTCATGGCCACCCGTGTGTTCATGGATTACCAATTGGCCAAACACGGCATTCGCCTCAACGGCAATTACGAGGTGCAACACCACGCCACCGCCATCAACTTGGTTGCCGCAGGGGTGGGCTGTGCCATCTTGCCGTCCTCCACCTTGAGAGAGGGGGATCGACTGCACGTGCGCAAGATCACGCTTACTGGGCCCGTGGTCAAGCGCAAGGTGGCTTTGCTGCGCCACAAAAACACAAGCCTGTCACCCGCCGCGCAAGCCTTCTTTGAGTTGATTCAAAAAGAGCATCTGAAGCCCAAAGCGGCCAAAGTCCAATTGATGCGAAAAACGAAATAATCAAACCCTATATTGCACTTATCAGCATAACCATTTGCCCCGACACTCTCGGGCATGACAATTCAAGCAAGTGCAAAACAACCTGATGTACTGGTGATCGGTGGCGGCAACGCCGCACTCTGTGCCGCGCTGATGGCCGCTGAGGCCGGCGCCTCTGTCTTGATGCTCGAATCAGCCCCACGCGAATGGCGCGGCGGTAATTCTGGCCACACGCGTAACCTGCGCTGCATGCACGACGCACCACAAGACGTGCTGATCGAAGCCTACCCAGAAGAAGAGTATTGGCAAGACCTGCTCAAGGTCACAGGCGGCATCACCAACGAAAAGCTCGCCCGTTTGGTCATTCGTGCCTCATCCACCTGCCGCGATTGGATGCGCAAGCATGGCGTGCACTTTCAGCCCCCGCTCTCAGGTGCCTTGCATGTGGCACGCACCAACGCGTTTTTCATGGGTGGCGGCAAAGCCTTGGTCAATGCGTATTACCGCAGCGCTGAAAAACTGGGTGTACAAATTCGCTACAACGCGTCCGTGGATAAGCTCGACATTGAAGATGGCCGCTTCGTCGCGGCATACATCGGTCAAGAGCGCATCACGGCCAAAACCTGCGTGTTGGCAGCGGGTGGCTTCGAGTCCAACCGCGAATGGCTGCGCGAAGCATGGGGACAAAACGAGCGCGGCGAATGGCCTGCTGACAACTTCCTCATCCGCGGCACGCAATTCAACCAAGGCGTGTTGCTCAAACACATGTTGGCCCATGGCGCGGACCGCATTGGCGACCCCACCCAAGCCCACATGGTGGCGATTGACGCACGGGCCCCGCTCTATGACGGTGGCATTTGCACCCGCATTGACTGCGTATCGCTCGGCGTGGTGGTCAACCGCGACGGTCAACGCTTCTATGACGAAGGCGAAGACTTCTGGCCCAAGCGCTACGCCATTTGGGGTCGCTTGGTGGCGCAACAGCCTGGGCAAATTGGCTATTCCATCATCGATGCCAAAGCGATTGGTCGCTTCATGCCCCCCGTCTTCCCCGGCGTGCAAGCCAGCAGCTTGCCAGAGCTGGCGCAAAAACTCGGCTTGCCTGTGGACACTTTCATGCAAACCCTCAACGACTACAACCACGCGTGCCGCATCGGCACGTTTGACCACACCAGCTTGGACGACTGCCACACCGAAGGCGTGAGTCCTGCCAAAACTCACTGGGCTCGCCCCATCGACACCGGTCCGTTCTATGGCTACGCCTTGCGCCCCGGCATCACCTTCACCTACCTTGGTCTCAAAACCGATGAAACAGCCGCGGTGCGCTTTAACGACAGACCCAGCGACAACTTGTTTGTGGCGGGCGAAATGATGTCCGGTAACGTGTTGGGCAAGGGCTACACCGCTGGCGTGGGTATGTCGATTGGCACAGCTTTTGGTCGCATTGCGGGCACACAAGCCGCCAACGCTGCGCTGATGACCAAGGAGGTGACGCATGCAAACGCTTGATGCCCTCACCCGCGACGCACGCGCTTTGGCCAATGGCGAAGTTGTACTGTCTGCGCCTGAAACCGAAGTGGCGCGACAGCTGCAAATTTGCAATGCCTGTCGTTACTGCGAAGGCTTTTGCGCCATGTTCCCCGCGATGACGCGTCGCTTGGAATTTGGCAAAGCCGACATCCATTACCTCGCCAACCTCTGCCACAACTGCGGTGCCTGTTTGCATGCCTGCCAGTACGCACCGCCGCACGAGTTTGCGGTCAATGTGCCGCAAGCCATGGCGCAAGTGCGCGGCCAAACGTACGCCGACTACGCATGGCCTCCGGCCTTAGGCGCGCTCTACAAGCGCAATGGCCTCACTTTGTCACTAGCTTTGGCCGCTGGCTTGTCGCTGTTTTTGCTGCTCGCCCTGCAAATGAATGGCACCTTGTGGGCCAGCAAGCTGCCGGGCAACTTCTACGACGTGTTTCCGCACAATTTGCTGGTCAGCTTGTTCGCGCCTGTGTTCTTGTTTGCCGCATTGGCATTGAGCTTAGGCGTGCGACGTTTTTGGCGTGACATCACCCCCGCCACCAGCGGTGCTGCAGTGACCCCACCTGCAGCCAGTGAAGCCACGCAAGACGTGTTGCGTCTGAAGTACCTAGATGGCGGACACGGCGAAGGCTGTAACAACGAAGACGATGCGTTCACGCTGTCGCGCCGTCGCGCACACCACCTCACTTTTTACGGGTTCATGCTTTGCTTTGCAGCCACCAGCTTAGGCACGGTGTACCACTATGCCTTCGGTTGGGTCGCGCCTTATGACCTGCCCAGCTTGCCCAAAATCTTGGGTACTGTCGGTGGCGTGAGCTTGCTGCTTGGCACTGCGGGTTTGTTCAAGCTGAATATGCAACGTCACCCCATGCACGGTGATGTGACCCAAAAGCCCATGGACTTGGGCTTCATCGCCTTGCTATTTTTCACCAGCCTGAGCGGCTTGGCCTTGTGGTTGGGCCGCGGTAGCGCCGCCTTACCTGCGCTGTTGGCCATTCATTTGGGTGTGGTGATGGCCTTGTTTGCCACCCTGCCCTACGGCAAGTTTGCGCACGGTATTTTTAGAACAGCTGCCTTGCTACGCTTTGCCGTAGAGAAACGACAACCCAACCCCATCGGTGTGGGTAGCGAATAACTTGAAGGAGACACACATGAACACACGCACTTTCATCAACACCTGCGCCTTGCTGGCGCTGGGCTTCTCAGCCCTCACGTCACAGGCGCAAGAGTTCCCGCCCAAGAAAACCATCACCATGGTGGTCGGCTTTGCAGCCGGCGGTGCAGCGGATACAGCGGCGCGCATCATCGCCAGAAAACTGGGTGAAAACATCGGCGCATCGGTGGTCATTGACAACCGGGGCGGTGCAGGCGGCAACATCGCTCACCAATTTGCGGCCAATGGCCCGACCGACGGCAGCACGATTTTGTTTGGTTCGGTCGGCCCGCTCACCATCGCACCGCACATGATGAAGCTGCCCTACGACCCTGTCAAAGACCTCTCGCCCATCACCATGGGCGTCAACTTTCCTAACGTGTTGGTGGTGCACGCAGGCACAGGCATCAAAACCTTCGCTGAGTACATTGCCTACGCCAAAAAGAACCCCAAAAAACTCGACTATGCATCCACAGGTCCTGGCTCTGCCTCGCACCTTGCCGGTGAGTTGCTAGACGACATGGCTGGCATTGAGACGGTCCACGTTCCCTACAAAGGTGGCGCACCTGCGTTGCAAGATTTGTTGGGCGGACGCGTGGCCGCCTACTTCTCGACGTACTCCACATCGCAGGCCTACATTGACAACGGCAAACTGATTCCCTTGGCCAGCACGGGCGCACAACGCCTGAAGTCTCTGCCCAAAATTCCAACAGTGGCCGAGTCGGGCTACCCCGGCTTCAGTGCCACCAACTGGTATGCCTTTGTGGCCTCATCCAAAGTGCCTGCAGCCACCTTGGACCGATGGAACGCTGAGCTTGTGAAGGTTTTGAAGTCACCCGATGTGGTCGACCAACTCAACAGCCACGGACTGACACCTCAACCAGGTACACGCGATGAGCTGGCCAAGTACATTGCCAAAGAATCCGCCACGTGGGGCCGTGTGATTCGTGAACGAAAAATCACTGGCGAATAAAAAATAAATCAACGGAGACAACCCATGACATTGACACACCACATCACCCGCCGCCTGCTACTGGTTGGCCTTGGCTTATTCCTTGCTGCGTCCAACGTTGCGCAAGCCGCAGAGATTCGCGTCATCACCTCAGGCGCATTCACCGAAGCCTACAAACAACTCGTGCCTGAGTTTGAAAAGCAAACCGGCCACAAAGTCATCAGCTCGTTTGGTGCATCCGTGGGCAATGCCCCCGACTCCATTCCCACCCGCTTCTCGCGCGGTGAAAAGTTTGACTTGATTATTTTGTCGGACGGCGGCTTAGAGGCGATGATAAAAAAAGGCAACGTCATCCAAGGCAGTCGCGTGGATTTGGTTCGTTCGCAAATCGGCGCTGCCGTTCGCAAAGGCACCCCCAAGCCCGACATCAGCACAGTAGAGGCTTTGAAACAAACCTTGCTCAACGCCAAGTCCATTGCTTACTCGGCCAGTGCCAGTGGCACTTATTTGTCGACTGAGCTGTTTCCCAAACTCGGCGTGGCAGAGCAACTCAAAGACACAGCCAAGAAAATCATGAGCGAACGCGTGGGCGCTGTCGTGGCACGCGGCGATGCCGAGCTGGGCTTTCAGCAAGTGAGCGAGTTGATTTATTTCAAAGAGCTGGACTTCATTGGCACTTTGCCCGAGTCTGTGCAGCAAACCATCTTTTTCTCAGCAGGCTTGGTAGAAGGTTCCACCGAGCAAGACACAGCCAAGCAACTGATTAAATTCTTCCAATCCCCCGAAGTCGCAGAGACGATTCGTCAAACCGGTGTAGACCCCGTCGCCGCCCGATAATGGGCGCATGACTGCCGCACATCACACCTCATCCTCTGCCGCGCCCCTCAAAGGGGTGCGCGTTCTCACCCTCGCTTTGAACCTGCCAGGCCCAGCCGCTGTGATGCGGCTGCAGGCCATGGGCGCGAAGTGCACCAAGCTCGAACCGCTCGCACCTGCAGGCATGAGCACCGCAGACCCCATGGGTATCTACAAGCCTGCCGCCTACGAGGTGATGCACCAAGGCTTGAAGGTGTTGCAAGCCGATTTGAAGTCTGAACGTGGCCAAGCCGCGCTGCACAAACAACTGGCACAAACCGATGTGCTCATCACCTCCTTCCGCCCTTCGGCCTTGGTCAAGCTGGGCTTGGCTTGGAAAGAGTTGCACAAACGCTATCCCGCCTTGTGCGTGGTGAGTATCGTGGGAGCACCAGGCGAACGCGCCGAAGAAGCGGGACACGACTTGACCTACCAAGCCGACAGCGGCTTGGTCAATGGTCTTGAAATGCCGGCCAGCTTGTATGCCGACATGGGCGGCTCTTTGTTTGCCACCGAAGCGGTGCTGCAAGCACTGCTGTTGCGCCAACGCCCTGGCCGTACGCAAGGCAAAGGTGTATTTCACGAAGTTGCGTTGTGCGATGCCTCTGCTTACCTCGCCTTGCCACGGGCATGGGGCCTCACGGTCCCCAGCGGCGATGTGGGCGGCGCGCATGCGGGCTACAAGGTCTACCCCTGCAAGAACGGGCGCGTGGCTTTGGCGGCGTTAGAGCCCCACTTTGCCGTACGTTTGTGCGAAGCTGCCGGCTTACCCAAACAAGCGGCAACACAG
>Ga0213919_1000049_pt1 | contig 79164 bp, 119 predicted proteins | sample McNCre317MG_FD_161056 | JGI IMG/M metagenome (GOLD analysis project Ga0213919, IMG submission 161056) | Freshwater microbial communities from McNutts Creek, Athens, Georgia, United States - 3-17 MG | ecosystem: Environmental > Aquatic > Freshwater > Creek | place: USA: Georgia | collected...
GAAGGCCGAAACCTGCGCCGTCTCGGCCGCCTGCGCCTCCATCTGCGCCTTGATCTGGGCGCTGAAGGTCTTGACCTCGCTGCGCGAGGGCACCCCGAGAAGGGCGCGCACGTCGTCTTCTGTGTGCTTGGCAGCCGACTTGCTCAGCAACCTGGAGCGCTGAACCTCGGCCTCCATCTGCCGCTTTAGGGCGTTGGCCTCCTCGATCGTCCGCAGAGCCTCCTCAGCATCCACCTTCAAGCTGTGACCAGTCGTTACCCCCGTCGCCTTGTCGGTGTAAGACCGACTCACGCGGGCGCTGGCAGCAGCATCGCTGCCACCCGCCCCCGTCCCTGCGCCGACCTTGCGGGCGGTACCGCCGACCAGGGCGGCAGCCCGCACCAGTTCATTGACGGCGGGCTCCAGCGACGCCTTCACTGCCTGCATGATCGCCGCCACGTCCGACGGCGCCGCGGCATGCGAAGCCGCCGCAGCCACGCCCTTGGGGGCGTTGATGATCGGGTTGACGACGGGCGTGAACGTGTGGCTGCCCAGAGCCGTGTTGACAGCCGAGCGAATGCCGTCGATCAGGTGGCCGTAGTCGATGCGGATCTGGCGGGGGCGCTGGAAAACCGAGGCCAGGGCCTGGTCTACCTCACCCGCGATCTCCCGACCGACGTTCTTGAGGTTGGCACTACCCAGCGAGATGCGGAAGGTGCGCTGCTTGAAGTAGCGCTGGATCTCTTCGTCGATCGACTTGGCGTCGAAGCGGATGGCAAGCTGCATCGCGGAGGTGTTGATCTCCGCACGCATCCAGCGACGCAACTCAAGCAGGTCCTCCTTGGCCTTGGAGGTGTTGATGCCTACGCTTAGATTCGCTGTGGTCACTTGGATTTCCTGCTCTGGTAGTTCAACTCAGCCACATCCAACCGCTGCATCAACCTCAGATACTTCAACCGCGTCTCAGGGTCCTCCACCCCGGCCATCCTTGTGTATGCCTCTATCTCGCTCACCGCCAATGGAAGAGGCCCACCTTGCCCCCACTGCCTGCCGGCACTGATGGATCGGTAGGCCCGTAGGTACTTCTGGCAGCCCAGAGGCAGGGTGGGTTTTCGGAGAAATGCAGGGTGGTGTTTGCCCTCGGACTGGAACACCACCTTGAACAACTTCTCGTTCTCTTCACCTCCCCATTGCAGGTACCACTCCAGGTACGCGATCAGCCGTTTCCCTGCTCCACCTCTTCCTTGACCTTGAATGACTGCAGATTTTCCGCAAACGTCACAACCTGCTTGCGGAAGTCCTTCACCTTCAGCAGGACCCGAGCGTTCTCTTCCGAGTACGACAGGGTCTCGCCCTTGAAGCTGATGTTCTCCCAGCCAAGCAGGATGGTCTTGGCCAGGACCGAGATCATGATCTGCTCGGACAGCGCATCAGCGGAGTCATCACCCACGTCCAGGGCCACGCGGTTCAGCTCGACCTGGCGGGTCAACTCCTTGCCGTAGGCGCGGTTGCCGGCGCGGGCGATCAGCAGGCGCGACTTCTTTCCGATCGGAAACCAGGTGCCGTTGTTCTCCAGCCCTTCATCGGTTGCGTACTGCGCAAAGATGTCCAGCGCGTCGTTCTTGGCTTCAGTCATGAATACCTCAGTGGTGGTGGGATGGGTCGTTGGCGTGGGCGGGGGTCGTTGCCCCCGCCTCGTCTATCAGGTACCGACGCGGTAGATGGCGACGGTCTTCTGGTACGTCGGGCTGGTGGCCAGCGGATCGAGCGTGGCCGTGAAGTCCATGGACAGCATGTTGTCCTGGTCCAGGCCGCCCGTCGCCACCTTGGCCGCCGTGTACTTGATGTTCGGGAAGTAGTACACGTAGCCGTTGCCGTCGACATCCAGGAGCGGGATCGTCAGCGACGACGCCACGCCGCTGATGATCTTGTTGTACATCGCAGCGTCGGCGAAGTACACCTCCAGCTTGCCCGTCACTTCCAGCGTGCCGGCTGCAAGGCCCGCCGTGCCGAAGACGCCAACGGCGTCCTGCATGCGGATCTTGTTGTCGATGCTGAAGTCGGCAGACTTGATGTACGTGGTCGCCGTGACCGAGGCACCACCTTCCAGGATGTCGAACACCCCGCGCGTGGCGTTGGCCGGCGTGAAGGTCTGCGACGCCACGGGCGCACCACCCATGTTGCTCGACGCACCGAGCGTGAAGCTCTTGCCCATGAACTCGAAGCCGCCCGTGACGATCGAGCCCACGCTGAGCTTCACGTCCATCTTCGAGACGATCATGCCCAGGTACAAGCGGTACTGGCTGACATCGGCGTGGCCAACCTGGAGGCTATAGCTCTTGACCGTCGTGCCGTTGTAGACGCGGGACGAGGCGATCTTGTAGCCGGTGGCCAGGGGCGCAGTGATGACCGCGTTGTCCACAGGCGTCGCAGCATCGAGCGTCAGCACGGTCGAGGTCGGCGCCACCGTCACGCTCAGGCGGAAGGCGCGGCCCTTCAGGTACGCCTTGACCGCGGCGGACTCACCGACAGCCGGGATGATGCTGAACCACTGGCCTTTGTCCAGGCCGGTGAAAATGTCAGCGCCCGAGGAGGCGACGCTCGCCGTCAGCACGGTGGCGCTGGTGACGGTCAGCGTACCCGTCAGTGTGGTGCTGACGCCGTTGGTGCCGTAGGCGACGAACGGGTTCTCCATCACACCTTCGAGGAAGGGGTCGTACTCTTTGTACTGCGCCTCGAACTGGAAGCCGCCCTGGGCGGACGCACTGACCTGCACCACGTCAGGAATCTGGCGGTCGGAGCGGATTTGCTTCGACTGCTCGTTCTTGATGGTGTAGTCGAGGTTCTCCGAGGTCATGTTCAGGAGCGTACCGTTGCCGGCCTGGAGCACCCCGAAGTTCGTCGGATAGGTCCCCTCCAGCTTGTAGGCAAGCTGCGAGCGGTTCGATGCGGAAAGGCTGCCCGGCATGGTTAGTTCCTCATTTCAGAGAATGTCATTGCGGATTGTAGCCGCGTGGCACAGGAATGGAAGCCCGTCAAGCGGGGTCTGAACAGAAAGGCACCTTCAGGTGCTCGATATGGAACCCGCGAAGCTGGCTGTTGCCGTCAGGTTCCGGGGCCTGCAGTTGGGCAGGGCCCAAATGCTGGAACTTCAGGGTGTCAGAGAACCAGGTGACCACGTCCAGTGCCCCCTTGACGCCGGTACCGGCTCGGCGATACGCGTGCACGTACACGCAGCCGGCCACCCGACGTTTGGGAGCCCAAGCCATGCCCACCTGGGAGCCGCCCTGGAACTCGATCTCCACCTCGGTGAACTGCTCCGGCAAGGTGTTCCAGTCGAAAGGCGCGTTGGGGTAGACGATCGGCACGGCGGGGAACGCCGTGGGGTAGCCCGAATTGATGGCGGCGATGATGGCCTGACGAATCTGGTCTTCCACGTCAAGCTCCCAGGTGCAGGTTCTTGTAGACCTGACCCATGTGTTGGGTCATGCCCTCGGCGTAGTTGATCCCCGCCCAGTCGAACGTGCGGCGGGCCATCTGGCCCGGGCTGCGCAGGGGGATGGCCTCATCCTCGACATCCTGGGAATACGGACCCTCACCGTGGTCGACGCCGTTGGAGATGTACACCGTGTCGCCCAGGCGGAAGCCGCTGTCCTTGCCGCGGTTGGCTGAGTTGGCCAGGGCAATGGCGTTGGTGTGCCCCGGCCACAAGGGGCGGCCCATCAGGCTCACCGGCCAACGGTGATCCGGGTGCTCCATGGTGGGAACCTGGTCAGACCGATCGCTGAAATCGGGCGAATTCAGGCTGTAGTTGTAGCTGGCGACCATGCGGCCCGCCCACTGGGGGGTCTTCGACAGCACGCCGCTCCAGATCCGCACGGTGAACCCGCGGATGATCTGTGTGCACTCTGCCTCAAGCTCGGCAAAGGCCAGGTCCAGGTTCTCCCAGCTATCAGCCATGGAGGGTCACCCGGCACAGCCACACGGGGCCTTCGCTGAGGGCCGACATCACCTTCCAGGTACCGTCGGACATGGTCACTGTGGCACCGGGTAGTAGGCTTGCCACGTCAGACTTGGACACCGCGATCTGCATGTCCCCCGGGGAGAACTTCGGCGCCAGGTTGTTCCTGTACTTGAAGAGGGCCTGCCAGCGCACGCGAACTACTTGAACCGAGGTGGGCGCGCCGGCCACTGTGTCCAGCACAGGGTTGTATGCACCACTCGAAATGGAGGCGGTCTCGACACTGGGTTCCTCCATCTCCTCGCAGGTGGCTATGAGCGTGCCCCCTGCGCCATCGGTAATCTCCCGCACGATGTAGGACCTGCCGGCGTAGCCGACGATCTTGTCGTCGGAGACCGGCTCTCCCGCAGCGAAGTGCAAGTGCACCTGCGGAAACAGGTTCGAGCCCTCGTCGGTGTACGCCTTGTCCTTGACCCAGGCACGGCCTGCATAGGCGCTGGTGCCCGTGGCGTCGGTGCAGACCTCGTCCAGGGTGCGGACGACGGCCAGCGTGGTCGCTTCGTGCGCCACGTAGCTGACGCGCAGCGTGCTGCCGTTGAAGTCGTCGGGGTTGGCATGACCCAGGATGAACCTGGTACCCGCGGCCGCGATGACACGGCGCGCCGGCAACACGGTGTCGGCGCCCATCGAAATGGTGCGCCGCTCCTGGGTCTCGCTGTCGCGCTTGTTGTCGTCGTACAGACCGAGTTGGGCGCGGAACAGGTGCTCGCCGGTATAGCCGTCGCGGCAGACCATGCGGTCGAAATGCCGCGCGACCTTCTCCAAGCGCATGTCAGGTGCCCGTGACGGGGTCGCGGGCGGGGGCAACGGCCCGGAAGTACGGGAACAACACCGTGGGCGTCGCCGTCTCGGCCGTGAGGTCTCCGTAGGCTTCGGACAGGCGGCCCCGGTACTGCTGGTACCTGTTGGAGACGCTGGCGATCGTCGCCTTGTAAGGGTCGACGGCATAACGGACCATGCTCGCCTTGCCGTCGCTGATCTCCTTGGGGCTGAACAAGGGCAAGGAGTCGGTCAGATGCTTCGCCACGGCGTACGTGGCGAAGAGGCTCGTGTACCGGATGAACCGCTCTTGTGCAGCCGTCCACCCAGCCGGGGGCGTCAATGCCAGCGCTGCGTAGTCTTCGACCAGCGTCAGGCTGACATCCTCGAACTCGGAAGTGAGGTTGAGATCGTAGAGGGGGAGCGAGATCGTGGCGTCCTCGACTTCGTCCGAAGACACTCCAAGAGCGGCACGAATGTCGTCGTAGCTCGTGTAGTCCACCACTGCCATGGTTCAGCCCCCGTGAGCCTTCAGGCGAACGCGATTTTGCCGGCGTCCATCTGGGTCTTCACCCACCCATCCAACTCGTGGTCGGTGGCCTTGCTCTGGTCGAACCTGGCCTGGGTGTACGGGTGAATCATGAGACCGTAGACGGCGCGCAGTGCCACCAATTCCACGGTCTTGGCCTTCGGCGCTTCAGCGGCCTCGGGCTTGGTCTTTTTCGCTTCGGTCATGCGGACCTCTCAAGTGCAGGCACTGACATTATCAGAAAATGGGGCTCAACTCAAGGTCTGACCCAGACCCACCTGGTTTTGCCGCAGTCGTAGAGGCGGTACCAACCCATCCTCGTCATGTTCTCCCTCTCGGTGAGCGCGGGATCGAACCCCGGCAGTTCGGCCAGCCTCGCGCGGGTGAAGTTGCTCTTGCGGTAGCGGGACAGGAACGGGTTGCGCACGTAGTAGTAGTCCGGGCGCCCTACCAGTTCCCTGGAAAAACCGAGCTTCTCGTACAGGCGCCCGTCGAACATGCGGTTGTCGGAGTAGGAGACGACGCGTGTCACCTGGGGGCAGTTGCGCAGGAATGCCTTGAACAGCTTCGAGGCGCCACCCACCACGCTGCAGGTCGTGGCGAATCTGCGGAGTTCCGCGGAACTGTCGACCTGGTGCCCTCGGCGGCTATTCACCGAGGAGAACGACATGACGGCCACCAGCGTGCCCGAGTGCTCCAGCCCGAGGTGGTCGCAACCGCTGGCGCCGGCCTGGGCGTGGTTGTCGGCCAGGAAGGTGGCGGCCTCGTCGGCGGGGACCAACACGACTCTGGTCTGCCTTGCGGACAGGCGTGGGGAAGCCCCCAGGAGATGCCGCACCGTCTTCTCGATGACGGGCCTGTTGTTGTCCCACTCGTCGGAGAAGATGCTGACCACGCGGATGCCTTGGGCGCGTGCTTCCTGGTGCTTTCGCCAAATGTTCAGGGGGTCCATGGCCGCCCAGCTCGAATGCCACGGCAGCCCGTCGTACTCGAACCCCAGCATGAGCCCGGGAACGAAGACATCCAGTTCCTTCCTGCCGGGGCCGTAGCGGTAGTTCAGAACCGCATCCGGCCGCACCGAACGCACGAGGTCGAACAGTTCCACCTGCCCCGCCGACGGACCAGAGACCGCGCACCGGGGGCACCCGTGCCCGTCCAAGTGGTCGTGCGGGGTCTGCAGGAAGGGGCCGTGCTCCGGGCACCGGACTTCGACTTTCTGCGCAGAGTGCTCGTACCGGGCCCCGGAGTAGTCGTACACCCCGCCGTGGGCAGTACGGGCCCGCGCCACGAAGTTCTCGGTGTTGCTGCGCCGGCCTTCCGCCTGCTTCCGCGGCGCGCACCGGGGGCACCCCTGACCAGTCAAGTGGAGATGCGGGGTCTGCAGGAAGGGGCCATGCTCCGGGCACCGGATCTCTACCTTGTCCCGGACCCTCACGTACCGCACCGCGGAGTAGTCGTAGGTGGCCCCATGAACCTCTGCGGCGCGGGCAAGGAAGTCGTCCTGGCCTAACCTCCTCGACCGGCCCCCCTTCTCCTTCCCACACTCCGGGCACCCGGCCCCCTTCAAGTGGTGATACGGCTGCTGCTTGAACGCCCCGTGCGCCGGGCAGAGGATCTCGACCTTCTGGCGCACCCCGGCATAGCCCTGCCCGTCCGGGTAGCTGTACGCACCCTCGTGCACCCCGTGGGCGCGGGCAACGAACTCCTCGTACGTCACCTTCGGCCCGGCAGCACAGCCAGGACATCCCGTGCCCCGCAGCAGGTTCGCCGGGGTGGCGAAGAAGGGCCCGTGCCCCGGGCACACCAACCGCACCTTGGCGTGGGCCGTGGTGTACGACACCTGGGATGTGTCGTACTTGTCCCCGTGAACGCTGGACAAGCGTGCGAGAAACTCCCCCTGCGTGTGCTTCTTCAACCCTGACCTCGTAGGTATCCTGCGTCTCACCACATAGGAGTATGGGGCGAAAGAAACGCCCCTCCGGGGAGGGGCGTCGTGATCTCTAGGTACGCTCAGGAGATCGTCATGCAGCCGAAGGCGTCCTTGAACAGGCGGTTCACGTGCTCGCCGAAGTCGAAGCGCATGGCCTGGCTGCGGCGCATCACGAAGGACTCGATGCCCTGGAAGTCCGCCGACAGGCTGCGCACACGACGGATCGCGGCGCTCTTGTCGAAGCCCATGATCGTCGCAGCCGGCCAGTTGCTGTCCTGGGTCAGGAACAGTTGCGGGTTCTTGGCCCAGGTCGGGTTCATGATCGTGAACTGCGTGTCGATGCGCGGCGACTGAGCGTCGTCGGTGTAGACCGTCGGCTTGTTCGCACGACCTTCGATCTTCATCGCGCTGTCGATGTCGGTCACGATGTGCGTGATGGTGCGCTTCGTGCCGTTGTTCATCAGGTACTTCATCCACGCCTTCTGCGTCAGGTTGCCACCCGAAGCCGCGGAATCGAACGAGGTCGAGGTCTGCACCAGACCCAGCGACGACAGCGAGCCATCGTTGTTGTCGGTGTCACCGTTGTACAGGGCCAGCATGTAGCCCTGGGCGCGCTCGTTGCGCTCGACAGCAGCCTGGCGGGCCAGCGACAGGGCCACGATGTCCAGCGTGCTGGCGCGCAGGGCCTGATCGCTGATCTCCATGCCCAGGCTGAAGGTCGGGATGCGGTAGGCCACGTCACTCGACGTGATCGTCAGCATCGACGCCGGCTGCGCGAGTTGGCTGATGCCCTGGCTGCGAGCCGCTTCCGGCTTGCTGAAGCTCAGGATCGGCTGCTCGTAGCGGTCGCCGTTGATCGACTCGTCGACCGCGATCATCTGCTCGAAGGCGTCGGCCGTCATCGTCAGATTGGCGACCAGCTTGTCTTCGATGGCTTGCAGGAACACGGCCGGGAACAGGATGCGCGAGGCCGGGACGCCGTCCTTGACGACGGTGCCAGCTTGGCGGCCGTTCAGGATGTCGTCCATGGTGCTGGCGCGGATGCCCAGTTCGCGGTTCGGGCGCACGAAGATGCCTTCGCTGGCCATCAGTTGGTTGAACGTCGAGCCGTACTTCTCAGCGTTCGTGGGGTACTGCGTGTTGACCCACTGCTGGAAGCTCATGCCCGAGCGTGCAGCCTGCTGGTACATCGACACATTCAGGTCGATCTGCTGGGTCGCGCCCGAGGCGTCGAGGAAGGATGCCATGTTCGATTGCTCCGATTAAGCGACGAATTCGATGACGCCGGTCGTACCGACCGCGCCCGTACCAGCCGAGCCAAGCGACACGACACGCCACTTGAAGTTCAGGGTGTTGCCAGCCGCCGTGGCCTTGCAGACCTTGGCAGGAACCGTCAGGGCCGTGCCCTTGGCCACCGCCGTGCCGGCGACGACGTAGTCGCCGATGGCCAGGGTGCCGGTGCCGGGGGTTGCCTGCAGACCGTCGAAGGTCACTTGGAAGCGACCCTGCGTGGTGACCGAACCGATGGCGTAGCCGTCTTGCGAAGCCGGCTCGTAGGCCGCCATGCGGCCCTCGATTTCGTTGCCGACCGCGCACAGGTCATAGCGGGATTCGCCGGCCAGCTTGACGAACTTCCCGACTTCAAGGTCGGTCAGCCAGTTTGCGCTGCCAGTGTTCGCGCCCAGGCGGGCCGTAACAGTCTTTGCGATGTCGACCAGTTCGGTCATCTGGAACTTTGCCATTGGGGGCTCCGATTACTTGGCGGGAGAGAAGCGAGTGGCAGCGATATGCGCCAGATGCAGGGGCGAGACCGGCTTGGCCTCGTCCTTGACGGCGTCGGCTTGCGGCACCGCCGCAACACCACCCACCTTGAACGACTTGGTGAAGGTCTCGGTCATCGCTGCATGGTCAGCCAGCAGCGATTCAGCCGAGGCGGCCGACAGATCGATCTTGGCAAGGCCCAGGCCGACGCGCATGTTCGACACCGACTGCGCCGCGATCTTCATCAGCGGAGCGTGGGTGGTGCGAAGAGCAGCCAACTCGGCGTTGGCCTTGTCCAGGTCCGCCTTCAGGGTGACCTGAGCTTCCGTCGCCGCCGTCAGTTGACCTTGCAGGTAGGCCACGACGCCGGCATCGGCAGCGGGCTTGACTTCAGCGGCGGGCTCGACAGGAACCTCGCTCTCAGCCGCAGCAACTTCAGCGGCGGGGGCCTCGACCTCCGCCTCGGGGGCCACAACCTCGGCCGCAGCGGCAGCGGCAGCCAGCGGAGCACCGCTTTGAATCGCGGCAATCTGCTGTTCTGTCAACGCAACTTTCGGCATGCTCAATCCTTTATGGAGAATGCTCGGATTGTTTGCCCGATTTTCAGAAGTGTCAAGTGACTTCTCGATTTTGGTGATCAGCGCGTCGAAGGAAAGTACCCCGTCGGACATGCCAGCCTGTACCGCGCCTTCACCGTGGAAAACACGGCCCTGCCCCATCTTGGCCTCGAAGTGCGCCATGGTGACGCCACGAGCATCGGCCACGTTCGAGGCAAACACCTGGTAGGCCGAATCCAAGGATGCCTGAACCTGTTCCTTGGCCTTGTCGGTCAAGGGTTCGTTGGGGTTGGCGAGAGCCTTGTACTCCCCGGCACGCATCACGGTCACGCCGATGCCGGCCTCCTTGAACGCCTTGGAGTATTCCTTGTGCGTCAGGATTACGCCGACAGAGCCCACTTCCGAGGTATCGGAACCGTAGACTTTGCCGGCCGCGCTGCCCAGCCAGTAGGCCGCGCTCAGCATGTTGTCGCCCGCGTAGGCGTAGACCTTCTTGACCTTGGCGTTGATGGTCGAGATCAACCGGGCCGTGTCCGACACCCCGCTGACTTCCCCGCCCCCCGAGTTCACGTCAAGAACGATGGCCCCGACATTCGGGTCGGTCGCCGCGTAGACCAGTGCATTGCGGATCGACTGATACGAGGTCAGACCGAATACGTCATTCAGCCACGAATCCCGATTGACCAACGGACCCGCGACGGAAACAACCCCAACACGGCCCACCATCTTCAGGTTTCTCGGCGGCCCGTCTTCCGCGGGGGGCGTGCCGCTCATCGAGCCGGCGAGGATGCGGGCATACGCCTGCTCAGCCACCTGCAGCGAATGCTCCGTGCCTGCCCAAAGAGTCTCCGGGTAAACGACGGAACTAGAGTCGGATAGAGTCCTATCTTTCATTTTTGTCTTTATAGCATAGGTTGTCAGCGCTGGCGAATCTTCAAGAAGATCGAGCGCTCATCGATTCTTCCCCCAGCCGTCGTGAATCTGAAAGTCACCTGCTTCGTGGTACCTGCAAGCCCGCCAGCGACCCATACCGTCATAACCCCTGAAGCATGCGACGGTGAGGTCAGGACCAGCGGTGCAGCCGCCGTAGCGGTAAAGCTGGCGATTGAATCCCCAACCGCGCTCAGCCAGTCAGCAATGTCCACGGAATAGTCGAGCTTCGCATCGGGGTCCTTGACAATGGTCGGGCCCAGGGGATTGCTCAGGTCGTACGTCTCAGCCATGCAGGTACCTCAACTTTCTGTTCTCTGAATCCACGAAGAGGACTCGATCTTCCGCCTTGACGTGCAGCACACGGTCCTGCCTGTCGACGACGAGGGTTCTATCCAACGAGGGGATGAAGATGTAGTCGGCAAGCGAGATTTCCGACGCCAGCGCCGACTCGGAGAGGTAGGCGAAGTACCCACCCACACCCATCGACGAGTCGCTGGCAGCCGCAGTCTCGGAGACCGATACCGGCATGAAGGCTGTCGCACCCTCAAAGTCGATCGCTGAGGTCGACTCGGTGGCGTCGGCGTAGAGGATGACCGTCGCGGAGGCGCTGTCCTGCGCGCTGGCGGATTCGCTGGCGCTGGCGGGTGCGCTGCCGCTGGTGCTGGCGCTGTCGGTGGCGGTCGTGGCCTCGACGATCGAGGCCGTCGTCGACTCGACGGCCGACGGCGTATCAGCCGCCGCAGCCGCCTCGGCGTGAGACTGCAAGTTGACGGCCGTGGCCGACGACGTATCGAGACCTGCCGCCGTCTCGGAAGCAACACCCACCGCGATGAGGGTGGAGGACGCGCTGTCCGCGGCACTAGCCGCCTCGGTCGCCGACGCCGCGAGCGCTCTGGCGCCGTCCGAGGTCTCCGTAGCCGAGGCCGGCTCAGTCCGGGAGACAAGCAGGGTGGCCGTCGAGGACGCATCTTCAGCGGCTGCAGCCGACTCGGCATCCGAAACCAGCAGCGTGGCGACGGACGACTCCGTGCTGCTGGCGCTGGAAGACTCAGCACCCGAAACCAGCAGGTTGGCGGTAGCCGAGGTCGTATCGCTGGCGCTGGCCGACTCGGAAGCGTTTGCCGAGGAGGCCCCAGAGGTGTTGGAATCCTCCAGCGCGCTCCCGGTCTCCGAAACGGAGGCAAGCAGGTTGGCGGTGGCGGAGGTCGTATCGGCAGCCGCAGCCGCCTCCGTGGCATCGCCCACGGCGATGAGCACCGACGACTGGCTGTCCGAAGCCGCAGCCGCCTCCGTGGCCGCAGCCGGCGTGATCAGCACCCCCGCAGGGCTGTCGAGGGCCGAGGCACTCTCGCTGGCGCTGGCGGAGGTCGACTTGGTGCTGTCGACCGAGTCTGCCGCCGACGCAGATTCCGTCGCCGACGCACTGGTCGATAGGACCGAGGTGGGCGCATCGGTGGCCGCACCCGACTCGGACTGCGACGCCCCGACGTTGGCGATGGCCGAAACCGTGTCGGTGGCCGACCCGGACTCGCTCGCCGTGACCCCGGACCCGGTGTCGGCCGACGTGGTCTCCGACGCCGAGGCGGGCTCGCTGGCGCTCGCCAGGACGCTGGCGATGGCCGAGACCGTGTCGCTCGAAGACGCCGCCTCCGTGGCCGACGCCGGCAGATTCGACACGGCCGACTCGGAGTCCGCCGCGGTGGCGCTTTCCGAAGTGGAAGCCGAGGTCTGCGTCGTCGCCGATTCGGTGTCAGTCGCGCTCGCGCTCTCAGAGGCCGAAGCCGGCGCCTGAACGGTTGCCGACTCGGAGTCCGTCGCGCTGGTGCTTTCCGAGGCCGACGCAGGGGTCTGCATCGCCGCCGACTCGGAATCCGCCGCGCTAGCGGCCTCAGTCGCCGACGCAGAAGTCTGCAGCGTCGCCGACTCGCTATCGGATGCGCTGGCGCTCTCCGTGGCTGAGGCGCTGGTCTGCGTCGTCGCCGACTCGGAGTCCGTCGCGCTGGCACTTTCACTGGCGCTGGCCGAGGTCTGCAGCGTCGCCGACTCGCTGTCGGTAGCGCTGGCACTCTCGCTGGCGCTGGCGGCGGTCGACAGAACCGCGGACTCGGACTCGGTGGCCGACGCCGCTTCAGTCGCAGAGGCAACCTCGTTCGCTATCGCGCTCGGCGTGTCTGTCGCGCTGGCGCTCTCCGTGGCCGACGCGACAAGCGTGATGACCGCGGACCCGGACTCGGTGGCCGACGCAGCCTCGGTCTGCACCGCCGCCGTCAGCAGCACCGACGACGAGGTGTCGGTGGCGCTGGCCGACTCAGAGACGTTGGCGGCAGAGTCGGTGGTGAACGCCCCCGTGACGGCGACATTCGAGTAGGTCGAGATCCCGTCGAACCAGACCGCGGACGCCTTGTAGGAGACCCCCGAGGTCAAGCCGCTGATCGCAGCGGCTGCGTTCAGGTCGAACGAAGTCGTCGTGGACGTGGGCGCCGTGTCGTAGCCGGCTGCGGTCGCCGCAGACCCGGTGCCGTCCTGCCCGGCGACGATCTGCGCCGCCGTGGGAGCCGTTACCGCCGACGGGTAGATGACCCAGTAGATGCGCTTGGGCACCACGACGGCGTCGGTAGTGTCCGAAGCCGATGCAGCCTCGCTCGCCGAGGCGACAAGTGTGGCGACCTGGCTGCTGGACTCGGCCGCGCTGGCGGCCTCGGTCGCGGCTGCACCCAGGTTCGATACGGCGTCCTCGGTGTCCGCCGCGCTAGCAACCTCACTCGCGGAATCCGGGAAAGAGGCCACCGAACTGGGGGCGTCCGCTGCGCTGGCCACTTCATCCGCGGACGCCAGGAACGTGGCAACTGAACTGGGGCTGTCCGACGCGCTGGCCGCTTCAGTTTCCGAAACCAGGAGTGTGGCGACCGCACTCGGGGAGTCTGTCCCGCTCCCTGCCTCGGATGAACTGGAAACAACCTGAGAGGTAGCGCTGGCCGAATCAGAAGCAGAGGCAGACTCGGCTATGACTGCCAGGTCAATCAGGTCGCGGTCGAACCACCCCGCGACCTGCAACTCGGGGTCGAACCACCCCGCGTCAAGCAGGGCCTCGTCGAACTGGCCGAGGCGGGCCATGGCGCTGGCTTACCAGCAGTAGACGACGAGCAGGCCGGCACCCCCCGCGCCACCGTTGCCGCCGAGGCCCGGGTTCATGCCAACGCCGCCGCCGCCGCCGCCGCCGCCGCCTGCACCGCCTGCACCGCCGTCGCCACCTGCCGCCGAGGCCAGGACGCTGGCACCGCCACCGCCACCACCCGCACCACCCTTGGTCGAGTTGCCTCCCGACCCGGCACCGCCGTTACCGCCCGCAGAGGTACCTGCACCGTCCGTACCCGCCGTGCCGCCGCCGCCAGCGGTGTAGGAGCCCGAGGCCCCACCCGCGCCAGGGGTCACGGTCGTGGGTGTAGCAGTGTGACCGCCGCCCGACCCGCCGCCGCCGCCGCCTCGAATCGAGCTACCCCCGTTGCCGCCGCCAACGGGTGGGTTCGCGCTACCTGAGCCACCACCACCTCCAGCTTCAGCGTTCGAGGTCGTGCTCACCGCCACGCTGCCGGTCACCCCCTGACCACCTGACCCGTTGGTCGCCGCAGTGGGCAAGCCTCCGGTGCCGCCCGTTGTCGAGCCATTGCCGCCCGCGCCGCCGATGCCGCCGCCTCCGCCCCCGCCCGTCACGACCGCGGAGTTGGAGCCGCCAGCACCAGCGCCACCACCGTAGGCAGTCAGATAGGTGCCGAAGGTCGTATTGCCGCCCGCGCCGCCGTTGCCACCTGCGGCACCGGCCGCGCCCTTGGCGCCCGCGGTGCCGCCATTGCCGATCGTCACGGACACGGTCGAGGTCAGGTCGGACGCAGCGAAGACACCGCGTACCCAGCAGCCGCCGCCGCCGCCGCCGCCGCCCTTGGCCACGACCGCCGTAGCCAGAGAGGCACCTGCGCCACCGCCACCGCCACCGCCGATCGCCTCGACGATCACGACCTTCGGCGTGAAGGCCGTCGGCTTCGTCCAGGTGCCTCCCGAGGTGAAAGTCTGAACGTCGGCAGGGCCGTAGGGCCCTGCCGTGATTGGCACGCCAACGGTGCTCAGGTGAGACCAGCCGGCCCCCTCGTCGTAGACCAGGGACTCACCGGGAGCAAGCGTCGCCTGGATGAGTTGGTTGGCGTTGGTCCCGTCGGTGTGCAACACCAGCACGGTGTTCGTCACGCTCGCGTGGCGATTCGCCACGGTGAGATGCTTCACATTGCGCACTGTGCTCGCGCCAGGGGATGCGACGATGTCGGCCGTCGTGGCAGTGACGATGCTGTTGCTGTTCGCGCGGCCCGGCGTGACCGTCGAGCCATTCAGATCGACGTGAGACTCGTGGATCTCGACATCGCCGGCAGCCGAGGTGGTGACCTGGACCTTGTCGCTGGTGCTCGTTAGAAGGATCATGTTGCCGTCCTATGGGATGGTCACATCGACGCGCAACTTCGTGCTGGTCGAAAGAATGGTGTGGGCGGTGAGGTTGGAGAGGGTGGGAGTTCCCCCGGAGGCGGGTATGCCAACCGGCACCCAAATCGACCTTGTGAACAGGTTCCATGGGTTTACCAACTGCTCTTGGTAGAGTTTTGCGACCTCGGCGTCGGAGAGGACGCGCGAGATTGCAAGAGGTAGGCCAGTTCCTTTGGTTGAGTTTGATAGCCCGTTCAACACGTACCCAGCACCGTGTCGTGCACCTAGCATGGATATTTGCGTGTGCGTGCTCCCTATATCGAAACTAGAGCTTGCTGATTGTTTAGTTCCCCCGTTATCGTAGATAGCTCTAGAGGTTAATCCACCGTGAATGACGACCGTGTGCCGCCAAACGCTGCCGAGATACGTTCCACCTGAACCAAGAGTACTTGATGTCCCAGACGAGGTGTAGAAACTTGCCCTCGGGATTCCAAAAAGAATCCCCGCAACCGCCCCAAAGGCCCCACTCGATGGACCGCCTGAACCTAAGCCGGTAGACCCCTGATTCGAGGCGACGTTCCACCACCAGGATAGCGTCAGTATTGACGAGTGTCCGCCCGTCTCATAGTACGGGAATTTTGTGGACCCGCCTGTCGCCCCGGTCGATATATTCGCACTGCGCGAAAAGTGCGGTTGCAAAAAAGTCGCGCTGTTCGTATGAGGCCCGATGACCTTCTTGTAATGAACTTCGCCGACATTGGACATATGCACGGGTCTGCCGCGCAAAAATGCTATCGCGCCCGTGTACGCGAACAGAAGATCCTTAGCAAGCCAGTGCCGAGGGTTTATGCGCCACCGCGTATCTAGCGGCTGCTGCCGGTTGATCCGACCCGCCGCATCGATCATTTGATTTCAGGCCGGGCGGCGCGTCACCACGCGGGCACGAACGGTGATACTGTTGCTCGCCGCGTTGCTCTTAGCGATGATCTTGAACCCAAGCGCGACGGTTTCAATCGGCACAGTAAACATCGCCGGGTCTTCCCCTGGCGTATCGGTCGAGTAGGTATTTAGCTTGGTCAGCGGCAGCGCATGCTCGGTCGTGTCGTAATCATTGCCGGAGTCCCCGAGAATGTCACCCGTCGTAAACGCGATAGAAAAGTCTATCGTATCCCCGCTCGCAGGAGTCCCACTGTTGTCTGCGTAAAGCTGCACGACAGCATTCCAATCCTCAACATGGAATAGGAACTCGTCACTGATCTCAGTCGTCCCAGCAGCAACGCTCTTGCTGCTGGCCGACGACCAAGTGATCTGCGCCTCATTACGCGAACTGGCCATGACGGATCAGTATTCGGCGCAATTGGCACGCGTGCAGACAAGCTGGCAGAAACGTGCGTCCGCTACGTTGATCCGACCGTCTTCGTTCGCGTCCCTGGGGTCGCCCGGCGCGGCCGGTGTGTTCAGCGCGGCGCGAATAAGCAGAAGGTCGGCCTTATCGATATCGCCGTCGAGGTCGATATCACACACGCGCGGCGTGTACTGCTGCGCTGCCACAGGGGTAGCAATCATCGACGCCGGAAGAGCCGCAACTAAGGCGGCTACCGAGAAGACAATAGCGGCTGCGATCACAGGTAGCTTCATGACATCTCCTTACAGGCTCGTCGAGTAGCTGACGCTGACGGTGTCACCAACGCCCAGGACCTTGTCACCGCCCGAGAACAGGCCGGCGCTCCACAATTTGCCCGCCGTGCTGGCGATGGTCGATACCGCGCCCGAGAAGGCGATCAGGAAGCAGCCCTTGACCGTGCCGCCCGTGGTGACCACGGTCATGGCCACGGCCGAACTGAACGCCTTGGCGCCAGCCGACGCCGCCGACCAGGACGGCGTGCCGCGAGCCGAGAACAGCGGGAAGTTGGTAGAGCTACCCGCTTCCTTCCAGCCGTTCGAGCCGTTGATCTGCGCCGCCGTGTCACCCGCAGCCACTGCCGAGTAGCTGACCGACGAGATCAGGCCCAGGAAAGAGCCACTGGCGATGCTGCCGCCGTCGAGCATCGCGTTCTTGCCCTCGGTACACACCACGTTGTCGATGTTGTCTTCCCACTTCAGCGAACCGTCAGGGCCGAAGCACTGCACGGTATACACGCCGTGGGCTTCAGCCGATTCCGACAGTCCGCCTCCGCGCAGGACCGAAGCGTCAGCGATGGAGAGTGCGTTCGTGGATTCCATGGGTAATAGCCCTTTTCTGGAGAAATGACATTCTAGAGGAAGGATAAGACAATCCGGTGCAAAACACCAGAACTACATCTCATTGACCATCGGGAGCACGACTCCACGAGGGCCGCTGGGAGACTTTGGCTTGGCCGGCGCGTCCGACTTGATCTTCTGATTCATCGTCGAACCGTCGTTCGAGGCCCCGTTGTAGCCGCTGCCAGCCGGCTGGGACCCCGTGTTGGGCCGGAACTGCGTCCCGGACAGCGGCTTGTACCCCGGAGGCGGCAAGTGGCCGGTCAGCTTGATGGATGCCTCCTCGTCGCTGATCAAGCCCAGGCTGAGTTGCTCCAGCACCCTGCTCTGCTTCATCGCGTAGAACGCCTCAAGCTCGTTCTCCGGGCGCAGATCGATCGCGTTGTAGGTGAACTCCACGTACACGTCGTGGCCCATCAGGCGCACACCCAGCGTCAGCACTTTGCTGAACATCTCATTGAGCTTGCCCCACACGCTGCCCTCCACGGACTTCATGAACAGAAGAACTTCCGCCGACGCCGTGTTGCTGGTACCCCCAGCGTGGCCCAGGATGGTGGGCAGGACCTTGGCACCCGCGGCGAGCTTGGCGTCGGCCAGGCCCTGCAGCACGGTGTACTCCTGGCTCAGGCTCGTGTTGCCGTGGTCCTGGATGTTGATCCCGAACAGGTCGAACACGACCAGGGCGTCCTCGGGCTCCAGACCGTTGATCTGGGCCTGGACCTGGTCGACGACCGAGGTCATGTACTCGTTGATCTTGGCCAGGTCCCCGGAAATGTCCTGGGGAACCGACTTCAGGAACTTGTCGTGGTCGATCGTCACGACCATGCGCGGGTGGATCGCCTTCTTCACCACCCGACGGATGTCGTTCATGAAGTCGGCCGAGAACAGCACCGCCTGGATCGCCGGCTCGATCGGAGAGATCGGGTACGGCTCGGTCAAATCCGCGTCGAGCGTGACCATGAAGAAGGTCGGGATGTCCAGGTCGATGTACTGGCCCGACACGAACTGCTTGGGCACGATCTTGCGGGCGTCGCTGGACGGGAACAGGCGCACCTGCGTCGTCGAGATGGGCTGGATCTTCTCCGGCAAGCGCATCCGGTCGAGCACAAGCTCGCCACAGCACGCCCCCTGCGTGATCAGGTCCTGCGCCCACACCTCCGACAGCGAGCGGATCGACAACCCATCGTCGTAGCCGATGCTGTAGTCGTTGAGCACGTTCATGCGCGTCAGGATCTGCTGCAGCGCCGCGGTTCCCTCCGGGTTGACGGTGCCATCGGGGTTGCGCGCCACCGCCGTGTACCCGCTGGTGATGCCCGTGCGGATGTAGCTGACGACGGCCGCACTTAGGTCCGGGCTGGCGCGCCGGAAATCCCGGATCGTTTGCCGGCTGTCCGCGCTCGTACGGTATTCGAGGATGTCCTTGTTGGCCAGCAGCATGTCGCTGCGGATCAGCGGGGACTGCGTGCTGGGCTTGGCCGTCTTCAGGTACGACGGCAGGGTCTTCTGGCCCTTCTGGACCTTGGGGTCAGGCTGCGTGGGAAGATCCACCCCCGCCTGGCGACCCGTGAAGAATGACTTGAACCGCTCGAACATCTAGACCCCCGGGGTGTGTGCCCGCCCTACCGATATGACAAGGGCCAGGCCCTTTCGAGCCCGGCCCTGCCACTTGACCCGAGGAGAACGATGAGCACGACATGCTTCACGTGAAACACTCGGCCGCCAGGGGCGTAGTCTGGACCCGATACCGTATCTTCCCAGATTGCTGCCGATTCTACAACTATGTCACTTTGTCCTTCAAGCGGAACTTCATGGGCATGCACACCGGAAGCTGGATCAAGCTGCGCCCCACCCCCTTGATGCGCGCTGCCACCCAGGCGTAGAGATGGGCGTGGTGGTAGTGATCCTCCCCGTCCGTCTTCTGCCACGAATACTCCATCTCCTTGGAGTCGGCCTGGTACGTCTTCACCCGCTTCATGCTCATATGGTGCGAGATCACCAGGTCGTCCTCGTCGGAGGCGATCTGGCGCATGTGCCCCTCGCGGATGTAGTTCATGTAAGCGTCCAGGGCCCTGTTGCGGTTGATATTCACCTGCCGCACGAACTCCTGCCCCTTGTCCGCGACCTCTTCCTTGTCGATGACCGTGTGCGTCAGGATCGACCTCGTCCTCGTGTACACCGCGGCGTAGCAGTTGGGGTCCGCGTCCTGGATCGCCATCACCGTCTCGGCGTGGGGGGCTGAATCGATCACCGTGCACAACACCCGGTACTGCGCGCGGAGTTCAAAGTAGCGGGCCTTGGCGTTGCCCATTGGAACCTGCTCCTTGTGCACGACAAGGGCGTCCCCCCAGGCGTCGACCGCCCAGATGTTGAAGTGGTAGACGCTGCCCACGTCCACGCCCATGACGTAGGCGCAGCCCCCGGGCCTCTCCTCTTGCACGAACATGCCCTCGAAGTCGGCGCGGGTCAGCGTCGCCTCGCTATCCTCAGCCGGCAACCCCAGGTTGAAGTTGTCGAAGTCCTGCCTGCGGTTGTACTTCGTGCTGGCAAGCACCAGGTCGCTGACCGTAATGACCCGTGGCGCGTCGAACGGCGTGATCTGGATGCCGGCGCCCGTATAGTGCTCGTCGGGGTTCTCACAGACCCATTGGCGGTGCTCCGGCAGCAGCGAAGGCACGTCCCCGCACTTCGGGCACACCACCCTCGCCTCCTGCCACCGGATCCGCGTCAGCGCGTGCTTGTTGATGTCCTTCAGGTTGCCCAGGAAACCCGGAATCTCGACGTGCTTGTAGTAGTCGGGGGTGAACCAGTGGCCGCAGTGGTGGCACCTGCACAGGTTCCAGTACCTCTTGCTCTCCTCGAACGACTTCGAGATTCCGAACCCGGGCAAGGTCGGGGTGCTCAACCTCGTGATCCGCTTCCACGGAGAGTGCGTCAAGCGGGAGAAATACTGCCCGAGCACCTCCTGGTCGCTGAAATCGACCTCGTCGTGGACCAAATGGTCGCACGGGATCGAGATCGGGGCGTTCGAGCTGGCCGCGCCCCGGATGTACAGGAAGCTGTCGCCGAACTGCTTGACCTCGTTGTTGTCGTTGGTGCGGTGGATCGCCTCGCGCATCACCTTCGAGCCCTGAATGACCGGGTCGATGCGCGTCTTCGTGAACGTGCCCGCGAACGCGGCCGTGGGCAGCGTGTAGGCCACCGTATAGGGGCGCAGGACGTTGACCAGGGCAAGGGCCATGCGCGTGCTGGCCTCCGACAAGCCTACCTGCGAGCATTTGCGCACATCCACCTGCTGCGCCGTCTCGCTCAGCACCCGTTCCTGGAACTCGTGGGCGTCGTACGAGTACGGTTGGCCCGCGTAGGTGGTGTTTTCGGTCACCCACTTCGCAATCGAGGCAGCAGTGTGCTTTTTGAGGACCGCTGTACGCAGCCTCAAGAGGTGTTCACGGTAGATGGAGTCCAAAATTTACCCTGTCCAGCGGCCTCACTTTGATCACTTTTCCCTCTCGAAAGTGAGCCCAGATGGCCAATTCGTCCTCCTGGGCCCCTGGCATGCCGATGACCAGGTACACAGGGCCGTCTTTTCGCGCCCGCAAAGCCATCGCCGAGCCCAGATATGACCATTCATTAGGCTTCAGCGCGTTCACCTCGGCGAAAGCTCGCGCCCTCGCCCTGGTCGTCGCCGAAATCTGCACCTTATCCATCGCCGTTACCCAGCAGTTTTTCGTATTCTGTCAAAAAGGCGGCTGCACTTTCCTCCGGGAGCTTCGACAGCACCCGAATCAGCAGGTTTTCCACGTTCTTGAACCTCTCGGCCGTGTAGACGCCCATCTGCATCTCCGCGAGCTTGTTCAAGCTGCTCGCTACTGCGTTCGCCACCTGCGCGCGCTGGTTCACGGGCACATCGCCGTCGTCGATCACGTCTTTTTGCAGCGTCCTGATGGTGTGGAACTGCAGAAGTAGCTCCTCCTCCAGGTTGATCTTGGACAACTCCAGCGCCGGCAACTGCTGCGTGATCTCGTCGCGGTACTTGATCAGCAGATCCGTCGGCAGCGAGGACCAATTGAAGGGGGCCGCGGCCCCCTTACCGATTTTTTGGACCTGTTTCTCGTCGAACATAGACTCTGCCTCTGTATTTGGGTTTGGCCAGGACGCGGGCGACGGCCTCGGCGTGGGCGGTCCTTTCGCCGCGGGCGATGGACTCCAAAGCTCGTAGCTTATCAAGCTCCAGCCGCTCTGCCTCGGCGATCTCGTTGGCCATCCGGGTCCGATTGCGCTGGCTGACCTTTTTCAGGTCCTTCCACGGCATGTTGAAGTGCTTTTCAAGCAGCTTGGTGATCCAGCGACGGACCTGGCGTGGGTGCAGTCCTGTGCCGGCGGCGGCGTCTTCGAGGGTGACGCGGCCCTCGATGTAGCCGAGGGCCCAGGCTTTGTGCATCTCCCACTTGATGGCAGTTTCCTGGCGCTTGACGATGTACGTCTTGACGGGTCTCTGCGCGTGCCATGACTCCTGCAACCTATTCAGCGCTCTCGGACTGATTCCTAGCCTCGCTGAGGCATCACTTCTTGTGATTTGGTCAGTCTTCAGTAGGTCCAGTACCTCGAAGAGGAGTTCCAGTCGGCGGCCCCATACAGTGATCCGGTGCCGCATGGACTCTGGTGTGAGCCCGATGATTTCTGCTGCTTGCTCTACCGATAGTGTGTTGTCTCTTAGGCCGATGAAGATGTCTGTAAAGGTCATGTGTGCCTTAGTGTGAGTGGTGTGTGGTGTGTCAGTATTTCTTCAAGTAAGCCTCCAGTGCTCTGCTTAGGACAATGTCCATGGGGATCTTGTTGTGTTCAGCGAGTTCTCTAAGAGCTTTCAGGGTCTCGGGGTCACCTTTGATGGTGATCCGAGTCTCTTCCTCTTTTTTAGGGTTGGCAATTGTGTTGCTATGTGCCCGTAAGGCCATCCCTAGAACGTCGGGGCGCTGCCTGGCCATCAGGATGGCGATCTTAGCGAGCTTGGCCTTGGGGACGGGCCCTTCGAGGCTGTCGCTGAGGCTTTTCGGTACCCGAAGGGAGAGTCGTGTGTCCATGGTGAGTGCATTATGCATTCAAAAGTTGGGGGATGTGAAATTTTTTTCTTGTGGGGGTGGTTGCCCCCGCCGCCGCCCAGGCCGACGGAAACCTACCCCGTCAACGATCGATGTGCATAGCCCCCCATTGCCGACGATGCCCCCTCCCCCCGCAACGCGAGTGGCGCGAGTGGCGCGCGTGGCGCGCATGCGCTGGCATCAGCGGCGCGCCCTCGCCCTCGCCCTCGCCCTCGCCCTCGCCCTCGCCCTCGCCCTCGCCCTCGCCCATGCGCGCGGGAGTGCGTGCGATGACATCAGCGGCGCCCCCTAGCAGTAGCGGCGGCATGGGCGAGGGCATGGGCATGGGCGAGGGCAGGGGCGAGGGCAGGGGCGAGGGCATGGGCGAGGGCATGGGCGAGGGCATGGGCGAGGGCATGGGCGAGGGCATGGGCGAGGGCATCGTCGGCGCCACTAGTGGGGCACTGCGGCGCCGACAATGCCCACAATGTGCTAGGGGTCTTTGTTGCGGCGCCGCAACGCGGGCGGTTAGCGCCTAGGGAAAACCCCTATGTAATGAGTGCCATGTATAGTCGATACTGCATGCAGGTGGCGCCGAGTGGTACCACTGCTAACCGCGCCGACAACGGCGCATCATTGGAGTACCTGAAATGTCGAACCGTACAACAGTCAACGCACTGGCCGACGCACTGCAAGGGCTAGCGGGGAACATTGAATGCCACGTTTCCACAGTGGCCCATGAAATGCACTGCGCTATCGCTCTCATCGTGCGGCATGGCACAAATAACCCCCTCGTTTTGGCAGCATCCCGCATTGGTGAACTGCGCAAGGGCAGAAGGGGGGATGCAGTGCGCGCGGCATTCTCGGCCGCACTCGGCGCGGTCCCCATGCTGCACTACGCGGGCGGCATCGTGACGGATACGCGCGAAAAGGGGCAACGCCGAGGAACCGACGCGCAGGCGGCCGAGGCGGCCGAGGCGGCCGAGGCGGCATTTGTGCTTGCCTTCGCAGAATCCTACAGCGCGCCGCGCGACGTGCGCGCCAAGGGCGACCCGGTGGCGCGCGCCTTCGATGTGATCGCGGCATTGTCGGATGATGAGTTGCGCGCTGCACTGGTGGCGCGCATCGATGCCGCCGACCGGATCGCGCGGGAATGCGGGAAAGCCCGTGCAGAGCTCGCAGCGCGCAAGGTTGCCAGCACTGCGCCGCGCCGCATCGTGCGCGCCACGCCGGCCGCCACGCCGGCCGCCACGCCGGCCGCGATCGAACCCGCGCCGATCGCGCTCGCAGCGTAACGCGAGGGGGGCACGCCGGCCGCATGGTCGGCGTGCCCTAGGGCATGCGCTACCGCATGCCCTAGGGCTGCGGCATGGTCCAGCCATGCCGCCCCCTTGCGGGCTATCGCACGCCATACCGCGCGCCGTAGCATCCGCCAAAGGTCGATCTTTCAAAACCTAGGGGTTTCCCGTTGCCACGTGGCGCCACCATGCGCGCCGCACGGGATACCCGCGTGCACGTCTAACGGGCTTTCGGCGCCAGCATCCGCGCCAGCCTACCGCATTGCATCCCGCTACCATCCGCGCCACCCGGCCGGGTAATGGTAGCGCTCGCATGTGGTTTGCAGAGTAATCGATTCGTGCATGTGCCCCCCTAGGTCATCCAATGGTTTGCCGACGTAGTGATAGCGCTACCATCGGCAACGATTCGACCGGATGGCATTAACGGTTGCCATTCGTCAAACCCTACCCTTTCCCCTCTCAGTGGTCCCGGATGCCATAGGCTACCGCGGCCCTTGCCCATGTCGTTGATCCGACCTTTGTACCAGGCCGGAGCGCTGGAAGTTATGACCCCAGTAGCAGGCACAGAAAAACCGAGCCCCGCATGGACCCCGCGAATTCCCCCCGTATCGTTACCCGGATGCCCCGCTGAGGTTCGGGGAAGTAGCCGGCGCGACCCGGTCGAATCGTCAGAATCCCCCCGCCCAGGCCCACGCTAAAGCCCACACTCGTGGCCAAGCCCACAAACCCCATTCGGGCTCGACCTGGCGGGCGGTCAGCGCACGGTGAAACATGGATACGCCTACCCGCTGCTCGAAAACGTGCACCAGCCCCCTGCATGGGGGCTACCTCAAGCCCGCCGAATCGGCCACTTGGCCGGATTAACACGGTCTTGAGGTAGGGCCCACACTGTCACCTTTTGGCCCACACTGTCACCTTTTGGCCCACACTGTCACCCTTTGGGACACAGTGTCACCCTACTTTCGGCCATTTTCTGTCCGAAAATGTCAGCTTTGCAAGTGCTCCGACGAACAATCAAGCACTTAGCACATCCTCTCGAACTTCCTTACAAAAAACCCAAAAGGGTCGTACGAGAAGCACTTTTACGAAAAAAATTTCATGAAGTGAAAACGAAATTCCCGTTAGGTACCCCCCTTTCGGACTTTTCGCTAACTTTTTCGAGAGGATGTCCTAAGTGCTTGATTCTTCGTCGCCAACCCCCCAACTGCCCAAAAATTAAGCAGTTTTCAGGGGCCCACACTGTCCCAAAGTGGGCCAATGTGTCCCACTTTGGGACACAGTGTCCCCCTCCCCGACCCAAAATCCGCCGATTTTTTGACACTCCCGCAACTTGGGTAGCCACTCGGCTACACTTCCGCCCCCAAGGGGGCTTGAAACGGCTCCCCGGCCCAGGCCGGAGACGGGGCCCAACCTCGAAAGGACCTGAGATGACCCCCCACGCCCACGCCCACGCCCCCATCGGAGCCCCCGCCGAAATCCAGGCCCAAATCCCCATCGGCGAGGCCACCGAAATCCCCTTCTCCACCTGGCTGATGGCCAAGTTCAAGGGAGCCTGACTCATGCTGCGCTTCATCGCCCTGGTCGCCGGCCTGTGCTCGATCGCCGCCGCAACCAACCTCACTACGAGCTTGACCGCGCACGTCGTGCTCACGTTCCTGGCCCTCGTGCTCATCCTGGGGCTGGCATTCCCCCGGGAGTGACACTTTCCGAATTCAGGACCCACCCGAGCAGGGCTTGCAACCGCGAAGCGGCCGCGAACCCTGTCGAGTGCGCCCATCGGTGCACTGCCCCCGCCCACGGCGAGGGCCCTATTGCGTCCTACAGGACGCGCAACCAAGGAGTACGTATGCGAACCCTCAACTGGCCATTTATCGCCGTAGCGGCCTTCCTGGCCGCTTTCTGGGCCATCCCCGCTCTCATCTGGATCTGGAGCCTGTGATGGACCACATCCTCCACGACTTCAACACCCACGGCGCGGAGGCCCTGCGCCACCTGGATTCGGACCTGGGCGCGGATCAGGTCGACGTGTTCATCGCACGGCACGAGTCCATCGACGAGATCGAGATCGAGCACACACCCGAGGAGGGCTTGCAATGAAGCTCAATAGGCGCGAATTCGCAACGATCCGGGCGGCACTGCTCTACTGGCAAGCCAATGAGCCGTACAAGGACAGCCCCGGGTTCGACCACATCGCCACGGACGGGGGCACTCTCGTGCCCATGTCCGAGTCCGAAATCGACGCTCTTTACGAGCGGCTCAACTTCTTGGAGTACGAGCAATGAACCTGAACCTCAGACAACTCGCCACCCTGGTGGCCGCGCTCGACTACTGGAAGCGCGAGGGCCTGATGTCCAACGGCTACGAGCACGAGACGGCCCGACTCTCGGGCCTGATCGAGCCCCTTGCCCAGGCCGAAATCGACGACCTCAGGTGGCAACTCAGGGAGGCCATCGTCGAGAAGGGCACCACCAGTACCCAAACCAAGGAGTCATGACCATGAACCTGACCCGATTCGAGGACTACGTGCGCCTCACCGGCCACGCACCGAGCGAGCCACCCATCACCCTGTGGCGGGTCAACGGGCTTGCCTCAGGCTACCTGTTTCCGTCCCTGATCCAAGCCGTGAAGGCCCGCTTGATCCACTTCCGCGACGACACCCCCGCCCAGGCCCAGGCCCGCATCAGCGTCGCCAACTACGTGAAGGAACCCTGACCATGCACACACTCGCCCTCGCCGTCATCACCGACGGCGCCAGCTACGCCAAGCGGCTGGCAATCGCATTCGAGAACGATCCTCAATTGAGGCTCGCCGAGATTCACAAGATCGTGCACGTGCAAGCGTCGATCGACAACTACACCCTGGCGGACTGCTCGTGGACCCGCGAGGACGTGCAGCAAGCCACGCTCGATGTGGCCTGGTACATGGCGACGCACCGCGCCGAGTTGGAGCGGGACTCGAAGCTCGCCGTGAAGTGACACAACTGAACAAGGAGAACTTGAGATGCAGATCGAATTCATTCGCGGCCAAGTGGAGCCCGAGATCGTGCCCAAGGACGGCTGCCCTTGGAACCTCTACGGTCCCATGCAATCCGTGCGTGCGTACAAGGTCGGGTACGGGGAGGTGGTGCTCTACGGGGACTACTACCCGTTTCACGAGGACTTCGACGCCTATCGCGTCTCGCTGATCGGAGCTTGAGATGAACAAGAACACCGCCCAGGCCCAGGACCTCACCTACTACAGATTGTCGGGTGTGGACCATGACGGCAAACCCTTCGTCCGTACCTCCACCAACCTGGCCTATCTGCGCTGCATCAATGCGTGGAAGGCGCGCATGTACATGGTCAAGGACGGCAAGCCCCGCTTGATGTGGGCGATTCACAACTGAAAGGAGAACTGAGATGCACATCGAAATCATCGGCAACCCCGACGGGGAGCGCGAGGCATTCATGCAGGCGATGGCGCGGCTGCTGCGCTGGGGCGACCCCAACCTGAGGGCTCGCGTCATGTGCTCCGAGCGCAACGAGAGCGGGTGGCTGGAGTGGCTCATCTGGATCGGCAACGCCGAGGGCCAGCACCGCATCACCATCGGCATGATCCAGCGCTCGCCGGATGCCGAGTTCGAGTTCCATTCGTAGGAGGTCACCATGCACGCGGTGAAACCAGGCTTTGTGTACGCCATCGTCACTCTGACCGTGGCCATCCCCTTAAGTAAGGCCGAACCCGGGGAGGTCCCGACCTATTCCAGCTACGACGATGCCCGAGCCTGCGACGGCATCAACGACTTCCTCAACGGCCAGATCATGGAGCATGGGTCCGAAGCCCTGATCCATGACTGGGCCATCGAGAACATTGACTTCAGGGTCTCACGTCAAGACCCCCAAGAAGGGGAACTGGTCAGAACTTGAACCCCAACTGAAAGGAGAACTGAGATGGCAAAGCTGGCACTGTGCCCGCGCTGCTGCGGGATACCGGACTTCGACGAGGACGGCCGAGCATTCACCTGCTACTTCTGTTGCGACACCGGGACGGTCGACAAGTGGGTGGCGGATAGTCATGCACGGGATGCGGCCTGGCATTACTACGTGGAGTGTGAGCGTCGAATCGCGGAACGCGCCGCACTTGGAGTGCCGGCCGGCTACGGCTACTACTTCGACGACTACGACGGCACGCTGGTGCTGGTGCCGCCGCAGGGTCGGAACGTAGCCCTACCTCTGCACTGCATCGACAACGACATCCCCTTCTAAACAAGGAGAACTGAAATGAACAACACCAGCACGGCCGACAGGCTACGCGCTTTCCTCGCGGATGAAGCGAACGTGACCATGCGCGGCCCTTCTGTGTTTGACATGGGAAACGGGTTCCGAGACACGGTAATGCGCCGCCACTTCCAGTGCTCCAACGGGATCACCGTGAGCATTCAGCAGGGTGCTACGCACTACTGCAACAAGATCGAGAACACATTCGAGATGTGGAACTGCCCGCACCTCCCGATGCTGCAGCCCTACGGGAGCGGGGAGGACGGCCCGTACGCCCACGTCCCCTTCGACGTGGTGGTGCAGTACATCGACGCGATCGAGTCCGATCCGAACTTCAACCGGAAGGAGAACTGAGATGAAAGACACCGGAGGCTTGATCTTCCCCTGGCAGATGCAGCAGGGCTACTTCCTCGACCCGAGGACGAATCAGAACGAGCCGTACTACGTGCCGGTCCCCGGGTCCCTGACCCTGCGCGGGTACTTCGCGGGACTTGTGATGCCGTATCTCGTGCCCGTGCACAACGCGGACGGCGCTGCGCGTCACGCCGTTGCCTACGCCGACGCCCTCATCGAAGAACTGAAGAAGGGGGGCTAACCCCTATTCAATTCCGAATCACTCACATTGACACTTTCACACAAGGAGAACCGACATGGCTAACACCAACCCCACCACGGGCATCCGCTACGGCGTGATCGCCATGAACTCCATCGACCCCGACGTGGCCAACGAACTCTGGTATGGGCCGGGCGCGGTCGACATGAGCTACGAAAACGCCTGTGCCGAGGCGCGCAAGGAGGCGGCGCGGGAGTTCGACAACCTGCTTGAATCGGCCGAGGTCGCGGCATACGAGATCGACCCCGGCATGAGCGACAGCGAGCGCGAAGCCTTCATCGAGCGCTGGTTCGAGGAGGCCGGCGAATTCCACGACCAGGAGGCATTCGTCGATGCGCGCGTCGACTACTTCGGGGATCAATGCCAGATCGACGAGCCCGTGATCGAGGGCAAGTACGAGGGCATCGACTACATGATCGACTGGCTCGGAGGTGCGCCCCTGCTGTGGGTGTTCGAGGGTCCGATCGGGTGGGCGAACGAACTGTGTTCGCCCTGCGTGCCCAACGCCGCGAACCTGGACGGAGGGTTCGGCACGGGTGAAGTTGCGGATGACTGCCGGGTGTACCCCTGCTACGTCATCCCGCGTGACTGGCTTGCGAAGGAGGTGTGAGATGGACGCGCTGACCCCCTGGCAGCACCCAAGCCACTACGCCGGCTTCAGCCCCGACGGGGACTACCTCATGCTCGCCCAGCACCGCGAATCCGACGCCCTGGACCGCAGCAACTACACCTGCGCGTTCAAGGCCCTGCGCAAGGCATGTGAGGGCTTGGCCGATGCACCGGAGGAGCCGCTGTACGACGCGTTCCCCGGCCGAGATGGATGCCTGAGTCCGAGGTCGAGCGGATGGGTCTACGACTTCCGTGCGAGTCACCCTCTCGTGGGCTGGATCGAGTACCTGCTGGTGCGCAAGGACGCACCCGAGAAGGTCCTCGCCCTCGCCCAGGCCCTCGCCGATCGCATCGAGGACTACCCCATCCTCGACGAGGACCACTACAGCGAACTCGAATGGGGCGAGGTCGCGCAATTCTGGTCTGACTCCAGCGTCAGGGATCGACTGGAATTCATACGCTCATCGGGATCCACAGTCTCGATGTTCGCCGCCCGTCGCGCGGACTTCCCGCAGGACGACGACGGGAGACTCTTCGACTACCTGCGGGATTGACACTTTGAAAGGATGAGCATGTACAACGGGCACAAGGACTGGAACCACTGGAACGTGAGCCTGTGGATCAACAACGACGAGGGCTTGTACCTCACGGCCCGCGACTTCGTTCGCACTTCCAAGAACAAGACTGAAGCCGCGGTTCGCATGGTCGACTTCATGGCCTCCTTCAATGGAGGGAAGACACCGGACGGCGCTCTCTACAACGTGCCGTCTGTCCGGGCTGCGATGGTCGATATGTAGGTCTGACACTTTCACACAAGGAGTATTCACATGGAAGGCGCACAAGAGTTGTTCAACAAGGTTGCCGAGGAACTCGGCAAGGAACTCGACTGGCATCTGGATCTGCAGGAGCGGTTCGAGCCGCACCCGGCTGTCCTGCTTGCCGTCGAGAAGTTCACGTGCAGTTGCATCAACAGGTTGGTCCGCGAGTGGCCGCACCAGGCCGAGATGGATCGCGCTCGCCTGGCCTACACCCAGGGCGACGAGAAGGGTCGGCGCAACCTGCAGACCGTCACGACCCTGGGCCGCTACCTGACCCGCCACTTCCCCGAGATGCCTCAGACCGAGATCACGGGCGCAGTGCAGCGATACACCGCCACGGGTTGCCGCATCGTCAGGACCATCGAGGAGATCGTGGGTGCGGTTCAGAACGGGCCAGGTTCGTGCATGCAGTTCGACGACGACGACGAACTGATTAGAACCGGGGGGCACCACCCCTACGAGTGCTACGACCCGGACCTGGGCTGGGCTTGCGCCATCCGGGTCGACGAAGGTGGGCAGATCAACGCACGAGCCCTCGTCTACGAACAGGACGGGCACAAGTGCTTCGTCCGCAGCTACCAGCGCTGCTCGGGCTATTCCGGGCCCGATCCTGAATTGGTGGCGTGGTTGGAGGGGCAGGGCTACACGCACGAGAGCGCATGGCCGGATGGAACGAAGCTGGCCCGCATTGAAGTCGACCGGGGTCTCGTCGCACCATACATCGACGGCGGGAGACAGTGCCTGGACGACGACGGGGATAGCCTCGTGATTCGTCTACGCGGCAGGTACCACGCGACGAATACGAGCGGCCTCCTTGAGAACTGCAACTACGAGGAGTGCGAGTGCTGCGGTCAAGGATTCTACGAAGACGACATGACCTGGGTGGGTAGACACGAGGACACCCGTGTCTGTCAAGGGTGCCTGGATGGGTGCTACATCTATGTCGAGGCATCAAGAGGCGCCGAATACTACGTGCTTAGCGACGATGCGATCGAGATCAGCGGGACCTACTACGACAGGGACAACCTGCCCAGTTGCATCGTCGAGTTGCACGACGGCGACTATGCCCACGAGGACGACGTGGTGCGCTGTGAGACCGACGACGAGTATTACCTGAGCAACGACGACGACCTGGTCTGGGTCTATGGTGATGCCTACCTGTACGGCGACGACACCATCGTCGAGTTGAAGTCGGGGGAGTACGTGCTGAGAGAGGACGCGTGGCAGTGCTACGAGACGGAGGATTGGTACTCCTACTCCGATGTCAGTCCGGTCGAGGTCGACGGTCACGAGTACCACCCCGACCACGCCCCGGAAACCGAAGAGGACTACGACAAGCCCGAGGGCTCGATCCCCAACGAGCTTCAGCAGCCCCTGCCCTTGACAGTATCGGAGGCTGAGACGGTATGAACTTCGACATCAACACCCCGGAAGGCATGGCCTACGCCAAGCGTTGGACTCTGGGCATGTTGTCCATGATCCGCGACGGCGGCGCATGGGCGGTCCCCCGCAACGCATCGGTCTACATCGTGGACCACAAGGCCAAGACGCTGACCCGATCGGGGATGAAACCCGACCCGTCCATCAACAAGGTTGCCGCTGCCATTGGATGGCGCGTCATCGAGCGCAACTCGCAATGACGTTTATTCACGTTAGGGCTACACTGTATACCCACACGTGTATAAAGTGAGGCAGCATGGCTAGGATTAAGGATGAGACGGGGAAGCGATTCGGGTCCCTCGTAGTGGTTGGTGCCGGCCCGATGGCCCGTAATCTTAGGCATTGGGTGTGTCTGTGTGACTGCGGATGGACCACTGCACCAATTTCAGGGGCGGCTTTACGCTCCGGGAATACTAGGTCCTGCGGGTGTCTGAAGAGGACGAATAACGCGGCTAGGACCCACGGGATGACAGGGCATCCCGCTCTGGAGTCCTATAAAGGGGCTAAACGCAGATGTCTAAGCCCGAGGTGCCACTCGTACCCCTTTTACGGCGGGCGTGGTATTAAGTTTCTGCTGCCCGCGTTCAGCGAATTTTGGTTTGTGCTGGGCTCTGCGTGGTTTCCGGGGGCTACCCTGGAGAGAGTAAACAACGAGGGGCATTACGAGATCGGCAATATCCGATGGGCCACACGCGCGGAGCAGTGCTTGAACACCAGAAACAGCGTGCTGTTAACCCACGGCGGAAAAACACAAAACCTATCCACCTGGGCCGCTGAACTCGGGATCAACCCCGGGAGTCTGAGTGAGAGGGTTAAGAAGTGGGGGGTGGACCGGGCGCTATCCACGCCCAAGAAAGTACGTTTGTTTGACTTATCTACACACAAGGAACCTTCAACATGAACATGGATACTTTTCATAAGGCAATTTCGATGAAGCGCAGGTCCGGTAGCGACGGGGAGACACAGTTTGTGGCTTACCTGGCTGGGTTGCTGTCCCCCACGCTAATTGATGAGGCTGGGAACCTTCACTTTGACCTAAGGGTAGACCAAGGAAACCGGACACTGTTCGTAGCCCACACGGACACAGTTAGCCGCGGTTCTTGCGTGAATAACGAGTTCACCGTGGATGAAAAGGGCTTCTACCAGGCTAGCGGGGATACCCTTGGGGCGGATGACGGTGCCGGGGTCTCTATCCTCACTGAGCTAATCCAGCAACAAGTCCCGGCGTACTACATCTTCCTGCGCTCGGAGGAGCGTGGCGGCATCGGGTCCAAGTTCGTAGCCAAGACCTATCCGAAACTCCTGGCCGAGTTCGATCGTGCCATCGCCTTCGATCGGCGCGGCTACTCCGATGTGATCACGCACCAGGCCGGAGGTCGCTGTGCCTCGAACGAGTTCGCCGAGGCCCTGAGCGACAGGCTCAACGACCTGGGCCTGCTGTACATGCCGTGTGACGGTGGCATCTACACCGACACGGCCGAGTTCGTCGACTTCATTCCCGAGTGCACGAACATCTCCGTGGGCTACGACAACGAGCACGGCAACCGAGAGTCCCAGGATGGCCCGTACTTGCAGCAACTGTGCGAGGCGGCGCTCGACCTGGACTGGGACAGCCTGCCCGTCAAGCGAGAGCCGGGCGACGACGGGTACGACGAGCAACCGCGCGTCGGGGGCTGGATGTTCGGGGGCCGTACCGGCTACGAGGAGGTCATCGACACCAAGACCTCGTTCAAATCTTCGAGCCGGGCCTTCGTTGACGACGACTACGACGACCGTGAGCAAGAGGCCTGGTTCCCGACGATCGACTCGCCCCAGGACCAGGACATCGCCGACGCCGTGTACAGCGCCCTCGGCGGAGACCCCGAGCACTTGATCCGCATGGTGGCGCGACGCCTGGGGCGCAGCGAATCCCGGATCGACCCCGCGATGTTCGAGCCCCAGGAAGTCGAGGCCATCGCCTCGTACGCAACCATGTGGGACGACGTGGTGGAAACGCTGGTCGACGAGGCCGGCTTGTTTATCAACTGAAGGAGAGTGCTATGGAGCAGACACGAGTCTCGATCCGAATCAGCAAGACCATCGCCAACGACCTGGAGGTTCGCAGCCCGGATGAAGACGGGTGCTGGCGGGGCATCGATACCCCTGGGGTGTACTGGCTCACCCGCCAAGAGGCCCTGCAGATCCGGGCCGACTGCGAGTACCAGGGCAACGTCGGCGGGAACTACATCGACCCCGTGAGTTCCGGCCTGACCCGAGCGTACAGGGCTTTGTACAAGCAGATCGGCGAAGCCCTGCTCCTCATCTGACACTTTCACACAAGGAGAACTGACATGACGTGCAAAGACAGAATCAGGGACCAGTGGGCGGGCCGTAAGGCCGACCTCCGGGTGTTCATGGGCGACCCTGATGGCAACGAAGACATCGGGTCGTTCTACGACTACGGCCTGGCTTTCGACTACGTGACGCCGGGCACGTTCAAGGACCAGACCCGCGGCTACTGGCGCTACCAGTTGAGCTGGGGCGGGCCCAGCGACGAGATCCGTTTCTACGGCGAGGTCCAAGGGTTCAGGGCGGCGCTCGACCGCGCCGACTACCACTTCATGGACTGGTTCGACGGAGCCAAGATCAACGTCACCGACGAGCCCGTGGTTCAGTGGCTGTGGCAACACTTCGCGGACTGCGAGAGCTTGCAGTGCGCCCGCGAGCAAGCACTCAAGGAGGAGTGAAATGACTCACGATTCAGACCGTATCGAAGCGTGCCTCGCCTTCTGTGAAGGCATTCTCACCGAGGAACTGGTGCAGGGGTTGGGCCTCAACCCCCCACTGACTGCGCTCAAGGCCATGCACATGATGGCTGTGACGATCCAGGACCTCGTGCAGCAACAGTCCAGGTTTATCGCCCTGGCCAACGAACTGGCCACCGTCCAGGCCCAGGCCGAGAGACGGCTGTCCGAGGAACTGGGCATCAACGTCCTGAATTGACGCTTCACTACGAAAGGAATTCGCAATGAATCGGAGACTGAAAACCAATGAGGACCTGGTCCTCGATCTCATGAACTACTCGCCCTACGGTGCGCTCGGCGAGGTGTTCATCGTCGAGGCTATCCGCAAGTACGCCGACGCCCTCGTGGCCACGCCGCTGGGCCCGAGTTCGCCCGACTCGTTCATCAACAACGAACCCTGGAACTCCATCGCTGCGGATGTGAAGAAGCGCTGCGACGAGTTCTATGGCTGGGAGAAGACGCAATGAAGATCCCCGTCTATCGTGACCAGGCCGTGTGGGAGCGCGAGTATCTCGAAGTCGAGATCCCCGACGACACCGCACCCAACGAGGTCGATGACGCTGTGTCCGAGGCACTCGACGCCGGCAACTACATCAGCGTGTCCGACCCCGAGATCCAGGATGCTGTCGAAGGGATCGACACCCAGACCGAGATCGTGGACCAGCATGGCTGACGACCTCGAATCCAAGGCCCGCGCCCTATACGAGGCCGGGCATAGCGTCCGACCGAAGTGGGAGCAACTCGGGGAGACAACCAAGGGAGTCTGGAAGGGCTACGTGCTCTCAGGCTCGTTCTACATCGACGATCAACAAGGAGATCAGCAATGCAGTTCTACCGAATCACGCGATACGTTGGAGAGACCGACCCAGGCTGGGCAGCAACCCTGAGTGCGGCCCACGACATGCTCCGCAAGCACCCCACCTTCCAGGATGCTCGCATCGAACTGTTCGACATCCCCACGGACAAGGAGGGGGTGCTTGCGCTGTTGAGCCGTGCCGAGGGCCTGACGGCTACGGTGCTGCGCACCTGGGCGCTGACGCCGCGGGGTGGGCTCAAAGAAGTTGAGAACGGGGAGTGATGCCATGCCCTGGGACCGTGAATCCGACGACGAGTACGACGACGGCTACACCCGAGAGAGCTTCGAGCGGGCCGACGAAGATCAACCTGAAGACCTGGACGACGAGGAGAACTGAAATGACAACACCGAAGGAACTGAAGGGAGTCATGGACCAGTACATCGGCGGCAGTGACGGCCGCACCCGGCACCCGTTCAACCGGCGCTTCATCTTCACCGACGGGGTGAAGGCGGTTGCCGACCAGGCCGGCGCCTACTGGCTGCTCGACATCGTCGCCACCGAGGTGGCACCGATCTGCCTCCATCTGTGGGAGGGGGAGCAGGAGCACATGACCTTCTTGCACGTGCATGTTGCACACGACGGAGCGGTTTTGTGGCTCGACCAGGATACCGGAGGACCCCGGCTTTGGGAGCGTCGGATAGAGTACACGGATTTTCCTGAGGGTAACTGGGTCTTCTACCTGTGCATGGATGGGCTCATCGACCCCACCCAGGACGTACTCGTGGCCCTGCTTCCCCAGGAGTATTGACATGAAGGAAGAGCAACGCAACCACTTGGTTCGGGTGCTGAACACCCTGGTGCGGATCGAGGAGACCCCGGAGAGCGAGGCCGTGGACAAGGCCCATGCTGTCCTGGATTCGGCCATCGACAACTTCCGCGTCGCCCTGCTGACTCTGGCGGCGAAGCTTAGGCAGAGCACGCTGGAACCCCTGCGGGCCCAGATCCATGCGCTGCAGGGCCAAGTCGACGCCATCCCGGTCCACGAGAATGACGGCGGCCTGACACTCAAGATCATGCACCTGGAGGAGGCAGCGGCGTGCCTGGACGCGGCGATCTCCACGCTGACCACGCCAGAGCACGATCCCTACGACGACACCGAGCACGCCTTTCACCTGCTCGACGAGGCGAAGGATCTGATCATTCGTGCCATGGGCTGAGCCCGGAATGTGACACAACCATAAGGAAAGACAGCATGAGCAACTTGAAGATGCAAGTCAGCGCCGAGGACTCGGTCCTCATCGACCGCATCGTCAGCTACGCGAAGGACATGGCCAAAGACTACGGTCTGAACTTCAAACCCCTGGACTGCATGATGGACCTGACCATCTGCCACGCCAACGGCTGCCCTCTCGATCTCGAACGCATGGCCAAGGCCAGCGACCCCGACCTGGTCCATGACGTGTGGGGGATTGCGAAGTGGTTGGACCGCAAGACCGGCCGGTTGACCGGCGTCTTCTGGCCTCGTTTCGCCAGGAGCCAGCATGCACTTCAGTGAGTACGCGATCGCCCTGACCATCGCCATTGCCAGCACCTCTTGTGTGCTGGGCTACTGGTTGGGCTACAGGTCAGCACGCAGGGTTCCTGACCCGGACCCGATTGCCGAGGACTTCAAGGCCAACATTCAGCGCCTGCGTGTCGACGCCATGGCCCTGGGGATGCTTCTCGTCGAGTGGGAGCACCGCTTCGGCTCGAAGGATCAACCTCTCACCAAGTAACTTTGACACTTCCACAATCCGGGGCGTATTATCCGCGCCCCGGGCCCAGGACAAGGAGCTTATATGCCAAAGATTCACGTCTCTTTACCGGACCATCTGCTCACGCAGGCCAACAAGGTCTGTGCTGACTGGGGGATGACCCGCAGCAAGCTCATCCAGGCTGGCCTTGCTCACACCATCAGCGAACTCGAACGGGCCAAGCGCGCGATCGAACTCGCCGCCAAGCACGACCTGATGGGGGAGCCTCGCAATGCCTAGGGTGAAGATGACACTGTCCCAGGAGTGTCTGGACAGGCTGGACCAGTGCCGGGAGAAGTTCGGCTCGACCCGCTCCGGGTTCACCGAGCGCGCCGTGCTGCTTCTGTGCGACTCGACCGACCTGGCCATCGTCGGGGATGAGCCCGCCCGGACGTTGCCCGGGCCACGCCCAACCCCCTCCGCCGTGGCCCATGACCATGCCTTGGCGGTACCGCCCGAGGCCGGGAACATGCGCTCGATGCCTCGTGGGGACACGCTGTATTGGACCGTGGATGGCGTGTGCGCCACCTTCGGCATCGCCCCGGAGCAGGTTCGACAGGGTGTCGACGAAGACGATTTCCTCGACGACTACGCGGGGGCTGACTGGGTACCTCAGTCGGCGCTGCGCTCGGCCGCCGTGCACTGCGAAGACAAGGTCCTGGCCAAGGTCATCCTGGCCTACGCCCAAGAGAAACTTTCCCGGACCCCGGGACTGCAGAAAGGAGGTGGCATTTGATCGACTGATCCACGCTCAGGGAGAACTCTGAGCCCCGACTACACAACAGGAGAATCACATGAAGGCTCATAACAGCGAGCGCTCGAAGTCAGTGCTCAAGCCCAGGTACCCGCGACTGTGCTTGCTGCGCCTCAAGCGCAAGACGGCCAACGACCTCGACCAATGGTTCGCGGTCGATGACAACCACCACTACGCCCACACCCACACGAGGAACCCACGATGATGTTTCGTACCCCGACAGTTACCGACAGAATCCGGCGCGCCCTGGCCCAGGCCGAGCAGGACTTGATGGACAACCGGGACCGTGCCCAGTACCACCAGGCCATGGCCGAACTGAACGAGCATCAGGCGCTGGCCGTGAAGTACAGGGTCATGGCCGAGATGAACGAGGGCATGATTGATCGCTACCGCAGCGAACTCGACATGATCGAGTCGCGTCGGGTGGCGTCACTCAAGAAGGTGCACCCTGCGGTCCAGTTCCTGACGCGGCCCCTGTTCCAGCGCGCGTAGGGGAACCACACCCATGCGAGCCAGGACCAGGTCAGCTTCGTGGGGTCCGCGCCGAGCCAGCGCGGCCTCCAGGACCTTGATCGTCTTGCGCCGAATCTGCACCACGTTCACGAGCGGGCTGACGATCCGGGGTTTCACGTCCAAATCGTAACACCGGATTGTCACATTCAAAACCCGGGGCTACACTCTGGCCCCCTACAGAAGGACTCACATGAGTTTCCATGACATCAGGCTGAGCGGGGACATCCTGCAAACTGCCTGCCACGATGCCGCCCTCAAGGGCGGTTGGTGGACCGACCTGAACACAGGCGAACCCAAGGACCGCAACGTCGGCGAGATGCTGTGCTTGATCCACAGCGAGATCAGCGAGGCGATGGAAGGCCATCGCAAGGGGCTGATGGACGACAAGCTGCCCCACCGCAAGATGATCGAAGTGGAGTTGGCCGACGCCGTCATCCGCATCGCCGACTTGTGCGGGGGCCTGGGCCTCCACCTCGGAAGTGCCATTGCCGAGAAGCTCGCCTACAACGCCCAGCGCGAAGACCACAAGATTGAAGCTCGCCGGGCTGCGGGCGGAAAGGCGTACTGAGATGAACACGACCCACACGACCCACACGACCCACACCCCGCACACACAAGGAACCAACATGAACTTCAAGAGCAACACCGTTCGCACCGCTGAGATGCTGGTGACCCCGGAGATGGCTGACAAGATGCTGGCGACCAGTGCAGGCAATCGGGTTATCCGCGAGTGGCACGTACGCTACCTGGCTGCCGCCCAGGTGCGTGGGGATTGGAAGCTGACCCACCAGGGGGCTGCGTTCGACTGGGACGGTCACCTACGTGACGGTCACCACAGACTGCTGGCCTGCGTGGAGTCCGGGGTCACCATTCCGATCCTGGTGACCGTGGGCATGGACCCGGCCGTGTTCGACGCCGTCGACCAAGGCGTGAACCGCAACCTCGCTGACCTTCTTGGTATGGACAGGCGGATTGCGGAGCCGCTGCGGCTGGGCGCCCCCATCGCTCATGCAAATCAGCGCCCGTCGATCAGTCAGGTGCGCGCGATCGTGGACGCCGGCCTGGGTGCTGCGGTTCGTGAGGTCATCGACTACTGTGGCACAGCGCGCAAGTTCTTCTCCAGCGCCCCGGTGCGCCTTGCCGCAGCCGTGTCCATGATGGCCGGGATGGACCGCACTCACGTGCTGAATCAGTACCGGGCCATGCTTCTGGCCGACTACGACAATATGACTCAGTCTGCCAAGGCCCTGACTCGTCAAGTCGAAACCCAGGGGCTGAAGGCAGGACAGACCTACGAGACCATTGCCCGCAGTCTGAAGGTGTTCGACCCGTCCAGAGCGAGCTTGACCAAGATCCAGGTTGGCGAGAGCGATGCTATCTCGGCAGTTGCCTGGGTCCGCGGCGTCCTTCTGACCTCGGTGGGTCAAGTGCCGAAGACCCCTGCGGCCGTGCGGCGTTTGGGCAAGATGCAGGCAGCGATGGTCGCACGGGTATGACACCCTTCGACCTCGAAGCCTTCAAGGCCGGTGCGCCGGCCTACTTCCTGGGGCGCCCCGTCACCTTCGTGGCGCTGGTGCCCCAGGCATTTGAGGACCACCGCCTCGTGGTGCTGGACAACGGGCGCATCGCCACGTTCTGCGCCGACGGGAGCTACCTCGCGGGCGGGCCTAGTTCGGCGGATCTGACGATGACGAAGGACGAACAATGACGAAGTTTACCGTGCAGGTTCTTCTCCTTGCCATGGCCATTCTGGCTGTGGTGCTTCACAAGGACGCATCAATCTGGGCCGCGGCCTCGATCGTGGTCTATGCGATGGGTCTGCCCAGAGGGTGACACTTAACGATGAAAGGAACTGAAATGCTCCAGACTCAAGTCGAAAGCTCCAACATCTCCGCTGTCGGATGGAGCGACGACATCCTGCTGGTGAAGTTCAACCGCGGCGACATCTACCGCTACGACGGTGTGCCTCTGTCGACGTACCAGGGACTCATCGGCGCCGACAGCGTTGGCAAGTTCTTCCACGCCAACATCCGGGCCTACCCCTACGTCAAGGTGGAGGCCAGCGTGGCGCAGGAGATGGGGTTTCACTGATGTAAGCGAAGCTCGGGCTGACAGAAACCTGTCAGGTTTCTGTCAGAATGTAAGGTTCACATAAGAAAGGCAACAACAGTGGTTCACGAATACTCCCCCCTGCCCAGGCATATGTACGAGTTGCAGGGGGCGGAAGACTGCGATGTCCGGGCCATAGGGCGGCTCGAAAGGTCCACAGCGATCTGGAACCTGTATTGGATGTCGGTACCTGCTCTGGACCTGATCCCCGGTTCGGGGGCGGACTGGTGGAAGGTCTACAGCCCGGCCGCCGATGTCGCTGCCACCCTGGCCTCTGATGTCATGGACGACGAGGTGTTCTTCCGCAAGCTCACGATGCACCCGCAGTCGTTCGGTGCCTGGTTCGAGCGCGAGGACCTGACCATCTTCGACGCCTACCCCCTCATGGGCTGCGAGAACTGGCGCACCATCGTCATGGCCCGCGCACAGGAGGCGATGGAGCGCATGCGCCTGGGCGGCGGCAGCGTCCTGGGAAAGTCTCGCAACGTGGTCTATGCTAACTTCGGGCGTCGTTTTGCATGACGCCGTTCGAGGTCGTACAGCAGCACTACCAGTTCCCCGACTACATCAAACCCCACCCGCTGCAGGTGGGTGTGATCAACGATCTGGCCCCCCTTCCTAACCAAGGGGAGTGGCTGGAGATGGGCTGTGTAGACTCCGAGACGGAGTACCTGAGTCCCACGGGGTGGGTGAAGATGCCCGAATACGCTGGCGGTCCGGTGGCTCAGTTCTCCCCCGAGCCTGGCCTCGGCCGCCAGCTTGGGCGCCTTCAGTTCGTAGAGCCGCTGCGCTACATCAAGGAACCCTGCGGCGACATGGTGGTGTTCCGCACTGCCCGCGGCATGGACCAGAAGCTGAGCCCGGAGCACCGGGTACTGCACGTATCCGCGACGGGGGTGCTGGAGGTCAACACCGCGCAGGAAATCATGGAGAGAGATGCCCGGTGCAAGTTGGGGCTCAAGCGGTTCTTCCTGACCACGGCCCACTACGACGGGGGGCCCGGGCTTGATCTGTCGGAGTGGGATCTTCGGTTGCAGGTAGCGGTCATTGCCGACGGGCACTTTCCGAACGGTGGGAGCAAGTGCTTTGTACGCGTGAAGAAGCCGCGGAAGATCGAGCGGATGCGCTGGCTGCTGAAGAACTCTGGCCGGGAGTTCACCGAGATGAACGAACCCTGGAAAGGGTGCGAAGGTTTTGTCAGATTCGCATTTCAGGCACCTATCAAGGTAAAGGTCTTCGACGCCCGTTTCTATTCGGCAAGCCGGGCTCAACTGGAGATCATCGAGAGCGAGGTGTTTCTTTGGGATGGGAGTCAGCCTCGCAACCCCAACAAGGGGAGATCGTTTCACTCCTCACAGAAGGAGTCTGCGGACTTCGTCCAGTTCGTGCTGTGTGCGTTGGGCTCCCGAGCCTATCGAAGCTACCACCTGCGTGTGCGCAGCGGCCGACCGGACAGCCACGAGTACACGGTGGTGGAGAGCAAGGGCCCTAACCTGGTGGGAATTTCAGGCACGTCCCCCGGCCCGGACGGGGCTGTGGTCAAACGCCGCAACATCTGGGTGGAGCCCAGTACCGACGGATTCAAATACTGCTTCGAGGTGCCGTCGTCATTCCTGGTACTCCGGCGCAACGGAAACATCTTCGTCACTGGGAACTGCGGCAAGACCTACTGCAGCACGATCGGCGCCCTCTACAACAAGATCACGCTCGGCCACGCCGTCGTCGTCATCATGCCCCCCATCCTGGTTCGACAGTGGGGGCGCTGGCTGCGCAGCATCAAGCCGGCCCTGAGCGTGACCGAGTACCGGGGAACGCCGGCCGAGCGCAAGAAGCTGGATCTGTCTGCTGACTTCGTGCTCGTCGGTGTGCAGATTTTCAAGAAGGACTTCGATCGGTTCTGCGCCGAGTACCGGGACCGCGGCGTCACCGTCATCGTGGACGAAGCCACGATGCTGAGCAACATCAACAGCGACAACCACAGCAAGGTCTTCGACTTCTGCATCGGGCGCCCTCGCATCCTGCTATCCGGGACCCCGATGAACAAGCCGCTGGACGTGTACGGACTGCTCAAGTTCACCACGCCGGGGACCTACCGCAACAAGCGACAGTTCGAGAACTTGCACGTGGCCGATCGGGACTTCTTCGGCAACCCGAGTGCGTACAAGGACCTCGACCTCCTGGGCCAGAACCTGATGCTGAACTCGCGGCGCATCCTCTACGAGGATATGTACAGCGAGACCGAGCAGCCGCTGTACGTGCCGCTGGACTACGACCTGGACCCTGCCCACTACAAGCTGTACAAGAGGCTGGCCGACGAGGAGATCCTGAAGCTGCCTGACGGCGGCAAGGTCGAGGCCACCACGGTCAACAAGCTGCTGCACGCCCTCGGCCAGATCGTCGTCAACTGGGGGCACTTCGCCGGGGATCCCAAGCTCGTGTCCAACAGCATCAACCTGATCGAGGAGAAGCTGGAGGAACTGGGAGACGGCAAGCTGCTGGTCTTCGCCAACTACCGCATGTCGATCGCCGCGCTACGCCAGCACCTGGGGCACCGCGGCATCGTCACGGTCAACTCCGAGATCACCGAGAAGCAGAAAGAGGAGAACCTCCTGCGCTTCATGGAGGATCCCGCGTGCCGGGTGATGGCGGCCCAGTTCGTTTCCGCGGGCAAAGGGCTGGACGGCATGCAGCACGTCTGCCATCATGCGCTCTTCGTCGAGCCCTGCCAGCAGCCGCGTGATTTTCACCAAGCGGTTGCCCGGTTGAACCGCCTCGGCCAACGCAAGAGGGTGATGGTCATGATGGCCACGGCATCTGGTACAACCCAGGTCCGTGGCTTTCGCAACCTCATCAAGAATGACACTTTGGTAAACCAGGTAATCCGCAACGCAGTGGACTTGAAGGAGGCCATCTTCGGCCAATGACGGGCCGGTCGCGCATTGACAGTTTTGCTGGTTGGGAAGCTACTTACGGCCCTTTGGGCCAAACAAAACAATGATCAAAGAAGACTTCATGGGGGCAGAGGAACACTTCGGAGTCCTCGTCGGGCAACTTCATCCTGAGTCCCGTGCCCTGTACGACACGTCATACCACCTGAGAATCGAGACTGCCTACAAAGGCCGCAACTTCATCCTGTACGAGGTGGAAGACGGCCTGCCCAAGGTCCTGGACCGCGTCATCGTCCGGGACTTCGAGTGCAACGAGAAGGACGGGGCATCGACCCAAGTCACACTGCAGTCCACCGACGAAGAGCGCATCATCGGCTACGGCCCTGAGCAGGTGTTCGACTTCCCCGTGTTCATGTGGCTGCCACTCACCAGCCGCGTACGCTGGGGGGCCCCGGCCAGCAACCCGTACAAGGGTTCGCTCGGTTTTCCCCTGGTGCTGAAGACCAAGTCCCGGCTGAGTCTGAGGGAACCAGGGGTCGTGTACTGCGAGACGGCTGCCAGCTTCGCCGCCGAATTCGGCAACGCCTATTTCTGACGGAGGCGCGTCATGGCCTCCAACTGGTTCTTCCAGTACCAGCGCCACGGCGGTGAAGACGCCTGGGTGCTGGACTTTGCCGACAACAAGGCGAAGGTGCTGGCGGAGATCCGCCCCGCCTTCACCACCGCCCTCGACCTGAGCGCCATCCCGGACGATGGTGACTGGTCCAAGGTCCGCTACCGCGGGCCCATGTACTTCGACTTCGATGCAGCCGGCGACTTGCCGCTGGCGTGCACCCAGTTCCTGATCTTCCTGGACAAGCTGGAGAATGAGTTCGGGTTCGACCTGAAGCAGGCGTCGCTGTTCCTGTCGGGGGGCAAGGGGTTCCACATCACGATCCCGGCCGAGTGCTTCCAGCCCAAGGTGCCGGCGACCGGCACCGCCTGGTTGCCCTACGTGTACCGCACCATGGCCGAAGCCATGGTCGTCGACACCATGGACTTGCTGGTCTACACCGGCAAGCGTGGGCGCATGTGGCGCACGGCAAACGTGCAGCGGGACAGCGGGACCTACAAGGTGCCTATCACGCCGGAGGAGGCGTGGACGATCACCCCGGACCTGTACGCCGAACTGTGTGCTGCTCCCCGCGAAGTGCCCCCGCCCTCGCCCGCGTCGTGCAACAGCAAGCTCGCCATGCTGTTCAACCTCGCCAGGGAGAAGGTCGTCGCCAAGATGCGCGGCAAGAAGAAGCGCGTCGAGCAGGCCAGCACGCTGCTCGATCCCTGGCGCAAGTCGAAGACGCACCCGCCGACCATGCTCGGGCTGATGGACGGGTCCCTGGTCAACCCCGACGCCGGGTTCCAGAGCCTGTCGATGCAGCTTGCCATCTACGCCACCACCGTTGGGTTGGGGCTGGATGAGTACCTGGAGCGCTGCCGCGGCCTGTGCGAGAACCACGTCAGCGACAGCTACCGCTACAACACCTTCGCCAAGCGGCAGGAGGAGTTGGCCCGGATGTGGCGCTACATGGCCGAGGACAACAGCGAGTACGACTACGCCGTCGGACCCCTGGTGAACCTGGTCAAGCCCGGCGTGTCATGTCCCGACCTGGGCGTCATGGCCACCGAGGATACCGGCGACGTGCGCGACGACGTGCATGTGGCTGCGCCGGCCGCCTCAGGGGAGGAAGGTGACGCGCCCCCCGTGATCGATGCCCACATGGGCATTCGTCGGGGTGTGTTCATGAACGCCGACGGCATTTTCAAGCGAGGCAACGATACGGTGGAATCTCTGTGTCGAGCCTCGATACGGAAGGTCGATGCGTTCTACCACGCCGACACCAAGAACTTCCAGGGCTACCAGTTCAACCTCACTGCTCACGGCATGACGAAGAAGGGGGTCCTGCTGGGGGCCGATGCGTTCACCTCGGCCAATTCGCTGCGGAAGTTCTTCGCCGCGCATCAACTGTCCTTTATGGGGGGTGAGCCGGAGACGGCCGCCCTGCTCGACATCATGAGTGAAAAAGCTGCAAAGGGCGGGCGAGTGTTCGTCTACCCGAGAGAGGGGTTCTTCATCATCAACAACCCCCTGCTCGATGAGCCGACCCCGGTCAAGGTCTACCTCACCGAGCACGCGTTCATGTCCTCGGTGCCGGTCGAAGACCCGGCCTACTTCCGCATGCGGTACCGGCCGGAGTCGGCGACCAACACCTACAACATCGACATCCATCGAGCCCCCGAGCTTGACGAGACGATGGTGCCCGCGCTGCACGATCTGCTCTCCTTCAACCGTCACGATGTGGTTGCCGATATGGTGGGCTGGTTCGTGGCCTGCCACTATCGCAGCGTGTACCTGCACTTGTTCAGGCAGTTCCCATTGCTGCAAATGTACGGCGAGGCGGGCTCTGGAAAGACGCAGACTACGCTGATGCTCGGACACCTGCACTGGTACATGAACGAGGTCTCGTTGCGCAGCGCCTCCAGCGACACACCGTACGTCGTCGACTGCTACGCCAGCAGCAGTACCAGTGCCCCGTATCTGATCGACGAGTTCAAGCCCCGGGAGATGCGGGCGCTCAACGGTGCCAGGCACCCGAAGCTGAAGGACGTGTTCAAGGCCAGCTACGTGGGCAGTTCTGCAGGGGGCCGGGGGACCGTGAACAAAGCGGCGGCCGACAACCCCATGGCGACGATCAACTCCCGGTGCACGGCCCCTATCGCGTTCATGGCCGAAGCCATCGAGATGGAGACCGCGATCATCGAGCGCAGTGTGTGCGTCAACTTCTCGAAGTCATACCTCACGAACCAGCGCAAGCAGGCGTTCAAGCGTTTGGAGCATAGTCACCGGGCTATCTCGGCCCTGGGGCGAGAGATCGTCGAGTGCGGATTCGGCCTGGACCTGGATGAGAAGCGGGCGTCGGTGGAGTCGATCATCGCCGACATCAACGCCGGTCTCCCCGACTTCGACGACCTTGAGGCGAAGCGGCCGTCGGAGCGCTCGATCTTCAACCGCGCCGTCATCATCGACTCCTTGCGCACGCTTAAGGTCATCTTGAAGCGGCGCTTCGGCACGGAGTTCGACGCTCCCATCGATGCACTGCTGGAATGGAAGGCCGACGAGGCGGCATCCGAGCAGGCCAAGGTCATTCAGTCCTTGGGCATCAGCGAAATCTCCAAGGTGCTCAACCGCATCTCGCTGCTCAGCCAGGACGTGGGCCGCAGTTGGGAGATGCGCGAGGACAAGGACTACATCGTCGGCGACGGATGGGTCGAGATCAAGCTGGCCAGAGCTTACGACAACTACCGGCTGTTCTGTTCGGCCACCAACGACACTCCGCTGTTCGACTCGCTGGACACGTTCATCCATGCTACCAACTCGTACTCGCCGTGCATCGACAGGTTGTGCGTCAACTCCGAGTTGCGTGCTGACGGCAGCAGCGAGCGCATCGCCAGATTCGACACAACCAAACTGACCAGAGAGGGGGTACAGACTTTCAACAAAAGGTGATTGACACTTCGTTCCGTTAGGAACATACTCGCGCCCCACGACGGGAAGTAGCCTGTCGTGGTGACAATGAAACTGATTGAAGGAAACGAAAATGGCACTGACCAAGACTGTCGAGAAGCAATCCGGCCCCGTGAGCGACGCAACGCCGCTCGGCACCTTCGAGGGCATGGATGAAGCGCCCGCCGCGGCGAATGAAGCGCCCCCGGCCCCCGCTGCAGCGGCCCCCGCCGCCGTGACTGTCGCCCCCGCCCAGGCCGGCGCCGTCGCCGTCTCCCGCGGCGAGGCCAGCGCGTTCGCCAAGGAAGTCGAGGCCATGAAGGGCGCCGCCGACTTCTCTTACGGCAACTTCCCCGTGTTCAAGGGCAACAACGGAGAGATCATCGGTACCGGCGACACCAAGGCCAGCTTCGGCCGCTGGGTCAAGGTCTCCATGATCGCTTGGGACGAGCACTGGGAGATCAGCCCGAACAGCAAGAACGAGAAGTCACGGGACTACGTGGCCTACTCGACCGATGGGCAGACCCTTGGCCACGTGATCTCGAAGGAGTACGCGACGTGGATCGGCAAACCCATCACGCAGTACATCGAGCACCTGCGCAACGAGATGGATTACCCGCTGGCGGATTCCCGTCCCTTCGTGGACGTGGTCTGCGTGGTTCACGAGAGCGAGTCGAACGACGCCTACAACGGCGAGATCGTACAGATCACGCTGAGCAAAACGTCGATCCAGAGCTTCAAGCAGTACCAGGAGAAGCTGCTCCAGAAGGCACGTGCCGTCGCCCGGGGCATCCCCGGCGTGCAGGTGCCGGCCGACCCGTTCACCTTCTACTTCCTGCGTGAACTCGCAAGCGCGAACGGCAACAACTGGACCAAGCTGGTCGTCGTCGACAAGCTGCCCCCAAAGCTTTGACGTAATCGCAGGCTAGGTACATGCGAGCCCTCATCACCGACACCGAGACCGCCAGCCTGAAGGGCGGCATCGTGGAGATCGCCATCGCCCAGGTCGACGCCGACTTCAATGTTCGGTGGGAGGCTCACAGCCTCATCGACCCGGAGATGGCGATCAGCGCGGAGGCATCGGGGGTGCACCACATCACGGACGCCGACGTGCAGGACGCGCCAACGATTGACCAGTTCATGCGGATGCACGGCATGCCGTTCGACGCCGACGACCTGGTCTTCATCGCGCACAACGCACAGTTCGACGCCCGGATGCTGCACGACTGGCTGCCTCCGATGCGCTACGACGTGTGCACCTTGAAGCTGGCTCGCATGACCTGGCCCGATGCGCCGAACCACAAGCTCCAGACCCTGCGCTACCACCTGGGCCTGGATGCCGGCGACGCTCACTCGGCCAAGGGGGATGTACTGGCGACGCTGAACTTGCTGCGTCGCGTGGCCGAGGCCAAGGGCCTGGACATGCTCGGCTTGATCGAGCTATGCCGGGAACCCCTGTCCTTGGACACGTACATCTCCTTCGGCAAATACGGCCCCCTCGGGGCCGACAGAAAGACCGACCGGGGCACCCGCCTCATCGACTTGCCGATGTCCTACGTTCGTTGGCTGCTCGGCACCGACAACCTGGACCCGGACCTCAGACAGTCGCTCAAGCAGCGCCTGTGACAACAACCCCTGAAAGGACCCACCACATGGTTACCGCTGTTCAACGATTCGCCGCCCGTGACGGGCAAGTGTTCGACACCGCCGAGGCAGCCAACGCCTACGAGCAGCGCCTGGACGCGATCGCCTCCATCGAAGCCTACGTGGCCCGCGCCGAACTGCGCAAGGCCAGCGCCGGCCTGGTGCGCAAGCACCTCGCGGCCTACGTCGAGTTCTCGGCCCTGCCCAGGGACGTGCCCGACGCGGGGCCGACCCTCCAGGCTTGAGGTCGAGCGGCACGTACCTAGAGGCGATCCACGGGTCGCCTTTTTCAATGATGACTCCCACCTCCCTACTCGATGAGTTCGCTCTCGCCCTGCGCGACGAGTGCGTCCGCGCCACGGGCAGCAACGACTACCCGCCGTCCCGTAACCCGGCCAAGGGTTTTGGCCCCTGCGTGCACCAGGTACTCACCCTGGGGCATCTGCGCACCGTGGACCTGGTAGCCAGCCTGTACGACCCAAACCCCCTGCCCTTGCCCACGATGTTGGACTTGTGGGATCAGGTGGCCAAGCTGATGGCCGAGCGCAAGCATACGGAAGCTCGGGACTGGCTCCAGCAGGCCCACCCCCACATGCCGTACAGCAAGGAGGTGGATGTGGGGATAGCCGGGGTGCTGGCCCAGTACATCGTCCTCATGTCCTGGCGTCACGGAACCCTGGAGGTGTCCGGGAACACGGCTCTGCTCAGCGCCGGGGGGCACACCGTCGGCATCCGTCGAGGCACGCTGGTCACGACCCGCGGCACGCGCCGCCTTCTTCGCCCCTCTAACCTGGAGACGGCGCTGTACTGCACGCTTGGGGATCCCAAGCCTATGGGCCTGGAGGTGGGTGGCCTACGCCGGCATCTCTCGGGTGTTCTGCCCCGGCTGGCTGGTGTCATCAACACCGTGTTCTACGCAGCGGTACAGCAGCAGCGTGAGCCCGCTCTGCTGGACCTCTTCGTGTGCCGCAGCGAGGTCAAAGGCAGGAAGGCGCGCGAGGAGCGGCAGCGACTGGAAGCTGCGATGTCCTTCCTTCGAGTTCAACAACAAGTGAAACACATATGAGCCAACGAAAACTCATCGGCCTGCACGGCTACGCCAGATCCGGCAAAGACACCCTCGCCACGCTGATCATGCAGCAGCACAGGTTCACACGCATGGCCTTCGCCGACCCGCTGAAGGCAGCAGCATCGGTGCTGTTCGGGATCCACCGCGACGTGGTCTTCGGCGACGACAAGACGGTCGTGTTGGAGCCCTGGGGCATCACGCTGCGCGAGGCCCTGCAGAAGCTGGGCACCGAGGCCATGCGCAACAACTTCGGCGAGGACTTCTGGATCAAGCGCTGGCGCATGGAGTACGACCGGACTGAAGGCAACGTCGTTGTGACAGATGTGCGGTTTGAGAACGAAGCCGCGGCGATCCGGGCCGCGGGCGGACGCATGGTGCACCTGACACGGCCCGGCGCTGGTCTCAAGGGCGACGCCGGCCGGCACCCCAGCGAGGGCGGCGTGACTGTGATGCCGGGTGACCTCCAGATTGCCAACGACAGCACGATCCAGGCGCTCAGCGCCAAGGTCCTGGGGATCGTGGCCGCCGCATGACTGCTCCGCTGAACCTGGGCCAGTTGCCCGACGAATCAGACCGGGCAACCGAGCTTGAGATGGCGATGACCGAGTCGGCCATCGCCCATGCCCGCATCAAGGCCCGGCGCAAGCAGGAGCCCGACGCCAACGGCGTGTACGCCATCACTGAGTGCGAGGAGTGCGGGGACGAGATCGAGCCCGCGCGCCTTGCCGTCGCTGCAATGAACACGTGGTGCATTCACTGCGCCACGATGAAGGAGAGGAAGAGATGAGTGTGTGGGTCGACGACTTAGGTACTCGATACCGGCTTGTGCACAAGTTGCTTCCAGTGAGGTGCATGGAGTTCGACGGGGATTGGTGGGTCGACGGGGGTCGCATCCGCGGTGTCGTGCTTGAGATGCGCGGCCCGCTAGGTGAACGCTGGTACGTCAAGCCGGAGGACAAGCTTGCGCTGAACACTAAAGCATGTCGACTCCTTTCTCGCGCCCGCAATCTGCTGAGCCACCCACGTTCGTGGTTCAGTGAGGAGGGCCACACGAAGAGCCGCCACGCCCTGTCCGTCGAGATCACCACCTACCTATTGAGAGGCGACAAATGAGCCACTGGGCTGACGAGTACATCACTCTGATCGAAGACTGTGAGCAGCGCTGTGAGCGCCTGTCGGACTGGGAGTCCGACTTCGTGTCTTCGCTGCGGGACCAACTGGAAGCTGGTAGAGCCCTGTCACCGAAGCAGATCGACGTTCTGGACGGGATCTGGGAGAAGGTCACGGGCCGAGGCTAACCGAGGAGTTACATGAAGAGAGCCATCATCGATTTGTCCAGCGTAGTCTGGACCGCCCTCCTCGCGGGCAAGGACAGCGAGTACGGCAAGACCGTCGAGTTCGACGGCAAGCAAGTCCACATCAATTCGGCCGGCTACGGCTTCGACAACGCCCTGAACCACATCGAGAAGGTCATGGCCGACCTGAGTCTGGTGCCGCACCAGATGACCTTCGTGGTCGAGGGCAAGGACAGCAAGCGTGAGCGCACGAGCTTGCACCCCGGCTACAAGGCCGGGCGTGGGCGCCCCCCGGAGGCGTACGAGGAGTTCGTGGCCTGCCGCGACAAGATCCTGCGCACCTTTCTCGACCTGGGCTCGCTCCAGGCGTGGCAGGACGGCGGGCTGGAGGCCGACGACGTGATCGGCTACCTCGCCAAGAACCTCGACGGTGAGCGCTGGATCGTCAGCTACGACAAGGACCTGGCCCAACTCGTAGGCGGCGACATCCACCACCTGCGTGGCGGCAAGGTCGACGAGAACCCCTTCGGGGACTTCGAGCACCGGCTGATCCCCGTGTGGATCGCCCTCGTCGGCGACAGCGCTGACAAGATCCCCGGCGCCAAGGGCTTCGGCGCGGTCGCGGCCCAGGACATCCTCTTCGCCTTCGGAAACGACGGGCTGGAGTTGATGGAGGACCTGATCAAGACGCGCACGCTGCTGCGCCTCGAAGAGGATCTGGCCACGCTGCCGAAGCTGCAGAAGATCATCGACGACGCCGGGGGCGTCTACATGAGCTACGAACTGGCCCGCCTGCGCATCGAGCGTGTGAACACCCTGCGCCGCCCCCTGCAGTGGAAAGTCGGCATGGTCAAACCCTCTTCGCAGTGCGAGGAGCAGACCCTGCGCAAGTGGGCAGGGCAAGCCCGCCTGATCCACGCCGGCAACTACGCCGAGGCCCGCGCCTTCTTCGCCAAGCAGGTGGCGCGCACGCCGGAGTTCTGCCTTGACCTTGAGACCCATGTCGACGAGCAGTCCGAAGAGTGGCTGGAGCGGCGCAGCACCAAGGGCGGCGGAGTCGATGTCATCGGCTCGATGATCGTGGGCTGCGGGTTGTGCTTCGGGCCCAACGGCGAGTACCACTTCTACCTCACCACCAAGCACGTCGAGGAAGAAGGCATCCGCAACCTGACCCTTGCCCAGGTCCGTGAGTTCCTCGAACTCATCCCCAAGGACAAGATCACGGTGGCGCAGAACGCGGCCGGCTTCGAGTTGCCGGTCATGTACAACGCCTTCGGTGAAGCGTGGAAGGACAACGGCTGGCGCGGCATGTTCCCCAACATGGTGGACTCGCGCATCGCGGCCACCTACTGGGATGAGGATCAGCCCTCTCACGGCCTGAAGCAGATGTCCAAGCTGCTGCTGGAATACGACCAGGAGACCTACGAGCACGTCACCACCGTTGACGGCGTGCAGTACAAGATGAACGAGCTTACCGCTCGCCACGTCCTGAACTACGGCCTGGAAGATGTCGTCACGGCGATGGCGCTGTGGCGCTTTTACCGCGTGATCATGGAACTCGACGGCACCCTGGACGCCTTCATGCGCCTGGAGCAGAAGCCGATGTACCTGTCGGCCCTCGGCTACGCCCAGGGGGTGCCGATCAGCCTGCAGCACCTGAACAAGCTGCGCCAAACCGACGACGAGGCATTCGTCGAGCACGGCGCTGTGCTCGACGAGTTGCTCCTGGGCCTGGGCTGGGACGGCACGGTGTGCCCCGTGTACACCGAGATCACCCCCGCCAGCGTCAAGGAGGCGGTCCTGCTGCTCACCGGGCTTGAGGCTGACTTCAGGGTGCGCCTGCCGGCGAAGATGTCGCAGGCCATGGACGAGTGGGCCGACGGCCTGATCGAGGAGAGCGAGGACAACGAGATCCCCGGCTCGCGCATCAGGCTGTTGTCGGCCTACGTGCGCAACGGCGACGTGGACAGCATCAACGAACTCGTGGCCCGCCACTTCAGCGGCCGCCCGAAGTTCGACGTGGCCTCGCCCAAGCAGGTGGCCCGGCTGGTCTACGAGCGCATGGGGCTGCCCGTGCGGCTGCGCAACAAGCCGACCGATGTCATGCGCGCCAAGGGCATCCACGAGGGCACCGCCCGCACCGACGACGACGCCCTGAAGATGGCGCAGAAGATGGGCGACGTGACTGCCGGCACGCTTGAGCATCGCGCGCTGAGTGCGCTGATCGAGATGAAGTCTATCAACACCAAGCGCGGCCTGTACTACGAGCCGTACCCGGCCATGGTGCACTGGAAGACCCGGCGCATCCATCCTGAACTCGTTCAGTCGGGGACTAACACGCGGCGCTGGGCTGCACGCAACCCGAACATCCAGCAACTCGACAGCGCCCCGGGCGGCATCCGCTCCGTGGTCCTGCCCCACCACCGCGATGCCGTGGTCGTGTCGCTGGACGAGAGCGGGCAGGAGGTTCGCCAAGCGGCCGACTACTGCCGGGACCCGAACCTGCTGTCCTGCTTCATGGGCACGGCTGAAGAGATCCGCGACGTGCACTCCATCGTCGGCTCCAAGATCCTGAGCATCCCGTACCGTGACCTGCGCTCTGGCGCCGACCTGCCCGAGGGCGCGGGCAAGGTGCGCAGCATCGCCAAGACCGTGCTGTTCGCCAGCTTCTACGGCGCCGGGGCCGCGAAGATCGGCGAGAACCTGGGCATCAGCGAGGGCGAGGCCCAGGACTACATCGACGCCATCTACGCCCAGTTCCCCGACCTGGCGAAGTGGAAGTCTGAGACGGAGCGCTTCGCGGAGAAGCACGGGTGGGTGCCGGTGCACGGGGGCACGGTACGCCACTTGCGCAAGGCCCTGCTGTCGGACAACAACTACGAGAGCAGCAAGGCACTGCGGCAGGCGTCCAACGCTCGAATTCAGGGCGCTGGCGCCAACCAACTCAAGACCATCATGTCCGCGGTCTGGGACAGCGACATCATCGAGCGGTACGACTACCGCTGGTACTTCCCGGTGCACGATGAGACGGTCCACAGCGTGGGCCGCGGCGACGTGGCGGCGTGTGTGAAGGAACTCCATGGGTTGATGACCAAGCAGTTCCTGGGGCTCGTGCCTTCGGCCTCGTCCATCGGTCTTGGACCTACCTTCGGCGACCTGATCGAGATCGGCGAGACTTACGACGTGGGCCTCATCGAGAAAGCCCTGAACGACATCTTTGAAATGAAAGAGGCAGCATGAGTGTTTCAGTAGACGGCAAGAGAGCAGAGCGAGCGGTGCAGGAGTGGCTGACCGAGCGCAGCGCGCGGGACGTGCGGTTCGCTTTTCACAGGTACCCCGACTCCCACGCGGCGCGCGGCATCCTGAGTGCGCAGCCGGCCGACTATCTGGTCGCGCGGTGGGCCACGTTCGATCGTTCCGAGGCCACCAACCTGGAGGTCAAGGAGACCAGCGAGGTCACTCGCCTGCCCCGCGCCAAGATCACACAGTACGGCAAGCTGAAGATGTTCGACATGGCGGGGTTCCGCACCGTCGTCATCGTCTACCTGAGCGCCAAGAAGATGTGGACCTACTTCGAGCGCGACACCCTGTTCCCCAACACGGAACAGACCCCGACCTCGTTCCCGTTCGAGGGTCGCCCCCTGTACCCCACGGCGGCGGAGGCGCTGCAGTACATCTTCTCTTGACAACTATTTCACGAATGACAGAATACGAACAAAGGCAGCCGACAGGTTGCCTTTGTTCACACCAAGGATCACGAAATGCTAGTCCTGAATGATCTGCACCTCGGGGTGCAGCGCAAGGGGGGCACCACCCCGGCCTCGCAAGAGGCGCTGCGCAACTACCTGTTCACCTCGCTCGAAGAGATCCTGCATGACTCGCAGGAGAAGCACCTCGTCATCGCAGGCGACCTGTTCGACGAGTTTGAAGTCTCGCCGCGCGACTGGGTTCAGACCTACCTGATCTTCCAGGACTGGCTGGTGCGCAGCGGGGGCAAACTGACGCTGATCGCCGGTAACCACGACCATAGCCCCAAGGCCCTGCGCGTCTCATCGTTCGAGATGTTGAGCAAGGTGTTGGTTGAGCAGTTCGGCGACCAAGTGGTCACCGTAGTTGGCATTGACCAGTGGAGTGGGATCAACCCACCAACAGGTCACATCTACGCGCTGGCCCACTGCAGCAACCAGGACGTGTTCAACGCCAAACTGAACGAGGTATTGGCACAGGTCGTGGATGGAGACGGCGTCTTCCTCCACGCCAACTTCGACAACCACTTCGCTGCCCAGTCGGACCATAGCTTGAACGTGAGCATGGAGCAGGCCAAGAAGTTCGCCGAGAAGGGTGCGACCCTGTTCTTTGCCCACGAGCACCAGGCCCGCACGGCGCTGGGTGGCAGAGTCGTCGTGTTTGGGAACCAGTGGCCGACGAGCATCGCCGATTGCCTCAACAACGACGAGAAGTACGCCCACGTGTTCAACGGTGGCGTCACCAAGGTCAGGACCTGGGCGGGCGCCAGCGGCCGTGCAGCGTTCCTGGAGTGCGATTGGCGTACCTTGATGGACGAGGCCCAGATCCCCGGCCTGGGTTTCATCCGGGTCACCGGCAAAGCCAGCGCTGCTGAAGCCAGCGACTGCCTCAACGCCATCGCCAAGTTCCGCCAGCGCAGCAGCGCGTTCGTGATCAGCAACGCCGTGCAGATCGAGGGCCTCGCCGAGATCGGCGAACTGCCCTCATCTTTCGAGGCGGCGAAGCGGTTCGACGTGCTTGAGTTCATCCGCGAGAAGATGGAGCCCGAGGAAGTAGCCATGCTGGAGAAGTTGGTGGAGGCACAGCAATGATCGTCTCCCTGGAACTCACCGCCTTCCGCCGCCACGAGCACCTGAGCCTGAACCTGACCCAGGGCATGAACGTCCTGCGGGGTGGCAACGAGCAGGGCAAGACGACTGTGATCGAAGCCGTGCTGTACGCCCTCTACGGCTCGAAGGCCCTGCGCACGTCGTTCGTCGATGCGGTTACCTGGGGACGCAAGGAGAGCGAACTCAAGGTCGCTCTCGTGCTGCGGGTCAGCGGCGTGGACTACACGTTCACGCGCAGCAAGGCCGGCGCGGAGGTCAACTACGACGGCGGCAAGGTCACGGGCCAGGTCGAGGTCAGCAACTTCGCCACCTCGCTCCTGGGCGCCGACGCCAAGGTGGCGAGCATGCTGATGCTGGCCTCGCAGAACGGTCTGCGCGGCGCCCTGGACGAGGGGGCTACCGCCGTCAGCGCCCTGATGGGCAACCTCGCTGACTTCGACGTGATCGATCGCATCCTGGAGACTGCGTCCAACACCCTGGCTCTGGGCGCAGAAGCCCCCTGGGCCACGAAAGTGACGGAAGCGGAAAAGGAGGTTGCTGACGCGGCCGAGGCCCTCGCCCAGGCCAGCGCTATCGACACACTGATCTGGAAGGTCGAGAACCTGGAACAGCACAGAGGGGCCCTGAGCGAGCAGGCTGATGCGTTGCAGGATGCCATGACAGATGACCAGGAAAAGCTCGATGAGGCGAAGGCCGCAGCCAGCGCCCACGCCAGCGCCCTCGCCGGCATCGCTGCGCTCGACGAGGAGATCGCCCGGTCCAAGCAGGCGCTGTCGATCGCCGAGGAGGATGCCGCCAAGGTGCCTGATGCCGACCGCATAGCAGCGCTGCGCACGGCCATCGAGGGCAGCACCAAGGCGCAGCAGGACCTCGACGCATACCGCGCCCTGGCTTCGCTGGCGGCGTACCCCGATGCGTACTGGGACCGACCGAAGGAAGACTTCGACGCCGAGTTTGAGTCCATCCAGGCCCAGGCCAACAAGATCGACTTGCGCCTGCGCGAGATCAACGGTGAGGCCAAGCAACTGGACGCCGGGCGCGTCACCAACGGCAAGTGCCCCACCTGTGGCAGCACGAAGGTCAGCGACGAACACGTGGTCCGCATCAATGCCGAGATCGACGCCAAGGTCGCGGTGTTGGCCGCCGAACAACAAGGTCTGCGAGCCAACCTCAACGCCCTGAACACGCACCTGACGGCGATGAAGGCCATCAAGGTCACGGCCGAGGCGCGCGATCGCACCACGTCGCGCATCGCAGCCTACCTGTCCTTCGACACGAGCGTGTACCCCTCGCGCGTGTCCTGGGCGTGGCCGGTCCCCGAGGTGCGGGACTACACCACCATGCGCAGCGAACTGGCGAAGTTGAACGACCAGGCTCAGAAAGCGGCCCAGGCCGCGGGCAGGGTCGAGGTTCTCACTGCCTCGCTGGCCAGCTTGAACACCAAGCTGGTCGCGGCCGAGGAGACCCGGGCCAAGATGGTGGTTCCCGACCTGAAGGACCTGACCGTGAGAGCCGAAGCCTCGTACCAGGCATACGCCGCGGCGTCGAAGGCTCTGGCCGATGTCACCAAGGAAGTGCAAGCCGCCCAGGCGGAGTTGGCGGAGGCTCGCCGGATCATGGCCGACGGCCAGAAGCGCCACGCCCAGGCCCAGGCCCGCGTCGCGCAGGCGCAAGCGGACCTGAAGACGCTGCAGTTCAACAACGGGTTCGTCAAGAAGCTGAAGTCGCTCAAGCCCGTGGTCACGGACCACCTGTGGTCCACGGTCCTGGCTGCCGTCAGCGGGTTCTTCACGCAGATGCGCGGGGAGCAGTCTGTCGTCACCAAGGACGGAGGCGGGTTCAAAGTCAACGGGCAGAGCGTGGAGTCCCTGAGCGGGTCGACGCTGGACGCCCTGGGGCTGGCCATCCGCGTGGCCTTGAGCAAGACCTTCGTGCCGCACGCGTCGTTCCTGCTGCTGGATGAGCCGGCGCACGGGTGTGACTCGGATCGCACGGGCAACGTGCTGGGGTTCCTGCACGGTTGCGGGTTCGACCAGGTGCTCATCGCGTCGCACGACGAGATGAGCGAGTCGGTGGCGGACAACGTCGTGGTCGTGGGCGAGCAGTGATGGACTTCAGCTACACGGAGACCACGACCTATCCCGAGGACGAGACCCTGACCCACGCCCAGGCCGCTGCCCTTCTCAAGTGCAGCGTCGAAACGCTGGCCGGCGTGCTGGCCACGGGTCAGTTACCCAGCATCAAGTTCGGCCGGGAGCGCGTGATCCCCAGATCCGCCTTCCTACAGCGGCTGAACGAACTGGCGATCGAGGAGTCGTCGCGGCTGCGCCGATCGAAGTCAACGGGAATCCGAAGGAGAAGGGCTCTGCCCGAGATCGCATGAACATCGTGGACCTGGGAGACGAGGCTTTGAAGAACAACCCATGGGGGCTGACCCCGAACCAGTGCCGGGCCATCTTGGCGATCAACGAGACCGGCAGCATCAAGGGGGCCTCCGTGCTCCTCGGCAAGACGCAGAAGACGGTTGAATACTACGTGGTGGTCCTGCGCAAGAAGATCGGCAAGCACCGCTGGCGGTGTCAGATCGAGTTCGATAGGTGGTGGCAGAAGGAGCTTGCCGCACGGCAGCCCATGTTGGCCGACGGGGGTGAGTCATGACGCTGTACCACACTACCCGCAAGTGGATCAATCAGGTCCTGGCACAGGACTCATCGTCGGTGAGGGCGCTGGAGGCCCAGGTCAACTGCGTGGCCAAGCGCATCCTCGATCTGCGCAGATTCGCGCCGTGGCCCGCGCTGGAGGAGTCTCTGATGGAAGACCTGGTCCGCCTCCACGGCGCGTACCTGGGCAAGGGTGGGCCAAAGACGTTGGGCCTGGTTAGTGAGTGCATGAATAAGGAGATCAACGATGAAGAGACTAACGTGGAGTGAAAGTTTGACTCGTGGAGTGCAGCCATGATGTGGAGGCTGTTACACGCCCTGTTTGGGTGGGACTACGTGCAGTGGGACAACAGCGTGGACCAGGGTATCGCCAGGGTACACCGTTCGGGAGGCGGCGACATCTACTACTGGCGCTACAAATCCATCAAGTGCGCCGACATCATCTACAGCAGGGACCAGGTCCTGTGGCTCACGTGCCACCCGTCAAAGTACCTTTAGACCAGGAGAAGCAACCATGAATGAAGACCTGATAGCGCGGCTGCTTGACATAGCCCGTTTGAATCAATGGTCAGATCGAATCGAATCTGCTGACGCCATAAAGGCACAGGATGCGCGTATTGCGGAGCTTGAAGTGGCGCTGCGCAGCGTGACGAGGCACCTGGAGCGTCACCAAGAACTGATGACCGAGCGCGGGGTGGATTTCATCCTAGACACCGGGCCAGCAGACATGGCCCGCGCTGCATTGGAGAAACAAGCATGAATGAAGAACTGCCTCCGCTGCCTGCGCCAGCATTCCCGAAGATGTACTACTGCAACAAGTGTGGCAAATTTCCGCCGGCAGCCTTGCACTTGGATTGCCAATACGAGGCTGTTACGGACGGGACTGGTGACAAATTCAGTGCTGACCAAATGCGAGCCTACGCCCGTGCAGCACTAGCCGCAGCGCAGCCATCACAAGAGCCGGTTGCCCATTGCGCACTAACTGCCTCTGGAAAGATTGCCTACTTCGACGGCAAGCCGATGGTGATGGTTGGGAAAGTTGGCAACGAACACCATCCGACACCCCTCTACACCACCCCACCAGCACCGCAGCCGCTGACGCTCAGTGATCAGCAAATCATCACTGTAGGCCGTGACGCTTTCGGCATTGACCCAACATTTGACGGCCGTTTGATGACGTTCGCCCGCGCCATCCTCGCCGAAGCACAGGAGCCAAAGCCATGAGCGACACCGTGAAGATGATGCGCTTGGCCCGCAAGTTGGAGCAGCGGGGTAGACGCATCGCTGGACTGCAGCGGCGCATCGCTGACCTTGAGCACTCGATTGCGGTGAAGGACGTGGAGATACGCCGATTGCCGCGCGACGTTACCCGAGCAGTGCAGGACGCGCTGTGCAACGTCCGCATGATTCCCGTGCTGGGCCTGGGTGGAGGCACGCGAATTCTCGAAGTACGGGCCGTAGACCCGGAGCCAAAGCCATGACACCAGAACAAACGATGCTTTTCAAGCGCCTGATCGAATACGCTCATCGGCAGGCAATGATGCGTAACGGACAGATTGCGCAGGACATCAGACTTGTGCTCGCAGATGCCGCTCGCTACTGGCATTTGCGAGACAACAGCGACCCCGACTTGTGCCAGTTCTATCTGGCCTCGCATGACAGATCGGCCGCTTTCGTCGGGCCGCAGATCGACAAGCAGGTGGACACCGATAGGGCAAATTTGGAGGCGCGCAATCGCGCGACTAGGGCATGACTGACTACAAAGCACTGACCGAGAGATTGCACTACGCATCGCTTACCAGTAGCTCGATTGGAAGGATAGAAGTATGTAAAGAAGCCGCCGACGCTATCGACGCACTGGTGGCCGAGCTGGATGCTGCTCGACGCACTGCTGAATATTGGAAGGCCGAGCACCTTGCTGGTAATGCCGAGCTTGCTCGCGTCACTGCCGAGCGGGATGCTGCGGCGAAGGATGCGGAGCGGCTGCGAGTTGTCGCCAGAGAGGCGCTGTATGAGGTAGAGGCGTGGGCCTGTTATGCGTCAGACTATTTCCGCAATAAGCACGATCTAGTCGGCACGTTGGCAAGGTTAAGCACCGCTATCGACGCAGCGATCAAGGACCACGGCTGACATGCTGACTTACCTTGGCATCTCCTCCCTCGTCTTCTGCGGAGCCTTCACCTGGTGGGCCTCGCGCGGCGGCGCCGACCCTCGGGTAGCGATCGTCGAGGCGTGGACCAACATCTGCCTCGGGTTCTCCATCAACTTCTGCGCCAACCTCCTGATCCTGCCTCTGGCAGGGGCCAGCGTCACATTTGGACAGAACTGGTGGATGGGGTGGATCTACACTTCGATCGCCGTCGTGCGCCAGTACGTGATCCGGCGCTGGTTCCAAGAGAGGTTGCACCGCGTGGCCGCGCGTGTCTCGCATGAGGCGTCAACGTGACAGATTTTGAAGTTGTGAATCCAAGGAGCAAAGCATGACCCACCGTGACCCCCACGTCTTTCTGCCCGCCGATGTCTCTCGTTGCCGGCCCAGTCACGAGTGCACGCGCAAGAGCACGTGCGCCCGGTACCTGGCGACGATCCCCCCGCAGGGGGCGTCAATGGCCGACTTCTCGCTGAACGTGAACCCGTTCAACTCCTGCACGATGTGGATCAGCGCGGCCACCAGCAGGCTCGGCCCCAGCCCAGGCCCAGGCCGGCGTCGTGTTCACCCGCCGCTGGGCAGCCAACCCTGAACAGGAGGAGCGCGCAGTGAACCCAGGGATAGTCCAGGGATACATCCGCTTCGGCTCAGTCCCCCACTCCATCCTGACCTACCTGCACGATCATGGCCCCAGCCTCGCTTCGCAGATCAAGGTCGCCGAGCAGCGTCAGGTCAGCGCGACCATCATCCGGCTGCGCAAGGCTGGCCTCATCAAGGTCGTGGGCCGGCAGAGCAAGGTCGGGATGCGCTCGCACCGGGTGTTCGACTTGGCGCACTCGGACACCCCCGCCCTCGACGAGGCCCGGCACCCCCCGATGACGGACACCGAACGCCGCAGGGTTCAGCGGGCCCGGGCCAAGATCAAGGTCAGCAGCGTGTTCGACTTCCGGGGGTCGATCCCCCTCAGTCCAGTCGCGCCGCCAGGTCCGAGCCGCGCATCGAGAAGTACCGGAAAAACATCTGCTCCGACCTGTGCCCCGTGATACGGCGGACCTCCTCGGGGCGGAACAGCCACTGCCCCGAGGCGTCGCGCATCTCCATCCAGCGGCAAGTTGCTTCGTGACGTAGGTCGTGGGCCGTCAGGTCCACGCACCCGGCGTACTCGAAGGTCGAGACGAACCTCGCCGACAGCCTGCGCGTGGTTTGGGTCTCCCCTTCGGGGGTCCCGTCCCAGAACGGGAACACCAGGTCCTTCTCGTCCGCCCCCGCCAGCATCTCCACCACGGCCTTAGTCATGGGCACGTCCCTGGCCCTGCCCGTCTTGCTGCGTGAGACGTGGATGGTGCGCGCCGCCATGCGGATGTGCGCCCCCTGCAGCCGGTACGCTTCGCCCAGGCGCAGGCCGGTGTGCACCAGCAGGCGGAACAGCAGCAGGAATTCGGCGCTGTCGTGTCGCTTACGCCCGAGCAGCGTCGCCTCGATGCGCTCGTACTCCCCGGGCAGCAGTCGCCTATCCCGTACCGTGTCCGTGCGTTCGCCGGCCGCGTAGCCGGAGTACCCCCGCGGCAACGTGCGCAGCGGGTTGGTGGCGTCGGATCCCTGCTGGCGAAGGTGCCAGTCGACGGCGCGGGCCAAGCTCTCCACGCGCTTCCTGATGCTGCCGGGGGCCAGCCGGCCCCCTTTCTTCATGCCGGCCACCCACTGGTCCACCCAGCGCACCGTCAGGTCCTGCATGGCGATCTTCAGGTTCTCCTGCAGCCACTCGACCAGCGGCCGATCTGTGCGCGCGATCGGGGCCTCGTTCAGGTACTGGCGCAGCACCGCCGACAGCATGATCCTCCGGGTCTGGATCGGCGTCAGCAACTCGGGGGGCACCTGCCCCCTGCCCAGGGCCTCGACCAGTCTCCTGGCGTAATCCTCGGCCTCCTGCCGCGTGTCGTGGGTGCTGTAGAACGGGCGAGGCAGCGCCTTGTTCACCACCCGTAACTCGAATGTCCCGTTGCCGCGCTGCCTGATCGTCGCCATACCTGCCCTCGTGTGAGGGCGTGACTGTAGTCCAACAACAATCCGTCTTGTGTGGTTTCAACCACACCTCGAACCCAGTTTGAACGCGGTTCGTGACAGGTTTGAAAACCGGGAATAGAAACGCCGCTTCAGGAGCGGCGTCTAAGTTGTTGATTACGTTGGAGTTTCTGGAGGCGCGGAGGAGAGTCGAACTCCTCTGGACGGATTTGCAATCGGCCTTGGCCGTTGTAATTCAGTCACTTACACCAGAACCACAGGTTGTGCCACACAGGAGAATGTGGCGGGGGCACCACTTTGGCCACGATGTAGACCTCGGCGGCGAACACCACCATGGTCGCCGCCGACAGCAGGATCAGGGCTGCGATAGCCCTGATCGTAGGCCGCACCCAGCGTTTCACACAACAGCCTTGAAGGAAGCCAGGGCCAGGGCGGTGATCTCGTCAGCCTGGTGGGCTTCGAGCCCTGTGTACCCGAGTTCGACCTTCGAGGTACCGGCACCGTGGTCCGCCTCCAGGCGGAAGGACAGGTCCGTGCGCTTCGGCGCGGTCGACGGGACCTCAGGGACCTTGTCGAAGGTGTCGGCAAGACGGCCCACCCCATAGGTCAGGAGTTGGACCAGGGAGGCGCTGAGCGCCACCTGCAAGGTGACGAAACGGCCGTAGGGGAGTTTGGCCATGTTGTGCGTGGTCGTGAGACCATCACGCACGATGGTGAAGCTGGCGTTGACTGTCTTGGGCATGGGGAACTCCATTCAGAGACGCGGGGAAAAGAAAGGGCCCCGAAGGGCCCTTTCCGGGGAGAGCGCTTAGACGCCCTTCAGGCCGTCGCCGGTCATTTGCGTCATCGGCGACGACTCCGGCAGATCCAGCGGATCGATCACGGTGATGTAGTCCTGGATGAACTTCTTGCCACGCGTGATGTACGAGCGCATGCGGTTCTCGTCGTGCGAGATCAGGCCGCTGGGCATACGCGCCGATTGGCTGTTCACCAGTTCTTCGCGCATCGTGTCGAACAGGACGGCCAGGTCGTAGGCCGACTCGTTCTCCAGCGACGGGATCACCGGCTTGGGCTGCTGAACCACCGGCAGCGGGTGCGTCTCAGGCAAGTCCAGTTGCGGCTGGCTCACGACGTAGTCGAGGAACGCCTCCACGCTGGCCAGGTACGACTGCCAGCGCTTCACGTCGAAGCTGACGGTCAGCGACACGCCGCTCGACTGAGCTTTGATGATCTCGGTGATGTTGCGGTTGATGCGCCGGGCCAGGCCGTCGACATCGCAGTTGTAAACAATACCGTTGGTGAGGGCAATGGCCATATGGCACTCCTTGAAATACGCCGACAGAAATGTCAGCTTGACTGAAGACGCGGCAATGGTAGCACTGTTTCCTATCCTAGAAAACTGTCATTCCGCAAGCCCCGTGAACAGGGGGCCTACTTCACAAAAAAGCCCCACCCGAGGGTGGGGCAAACCCCACCACAGGGTCCGTCATACGGAATAGGCCGATTTCTTCGCCGAGGTGCTCTGCGGGCTGCTCATACGCACCCGGATCTCCTCGATCGGCAGCACCCGCCTGCCCACATCGCCGTAGGTGCGCGACCTCAGCACCACGCTGATCGCACGACGCGATCGGTAGCCTGCCTCATGTGCCCATTTGTCATTCGGTGCAAGGTGGTTCCACGACTCGATCACGACGCTCGGGTGCTCCCGCGACACGTAGTGGTGATGCACGTGGCCGGTGTCGATGTAGTGGAAGTCGGTCTCCCCGAAGTCCTTGCGGAAGTCGGTCGTCATCACGCCCACGAGCCGGTCGGGGCGACACTTGTCCGAGTGGTGCACCATGACCAACGTCTTACCCATGCGGTAACCGATGAACACGTTGTCGTTATCCAGGACGTGCACGCGGTTCGTGTGCGCGTAGGCCACGGTCAGCAACTCGCGCATCCAGAAGTCGTTGATGCGCGAGTGGTTGCCCTGGTTGATGATGACATCGACGTGCCGGGCCTTGGTCAGCGCCTGCTCCACGATGAAGCGCATGACGCGGGAGTACACGCGCAGCATCCTCGGGTGCCGCCCATCGGCATCAAGGGGGTGGCCGCTGGCCGCGGTCGTCGCTGTCAGGTTGTCGTAGTGCGTGAAGTCGCCCAGGTCGTTGATGACGAGCCGTTCGCACGCGGGCATCTCCGACAGCAGCATGGCTATCGCGCCACACAGTTCACTTTCGGCAATCTTCAGGTCGAAGTTCTCATTGGCCTCCGCCGCATGGGCGAGCATGCCGATGTGGGCGTCTCCAATCTGTATCCAAGGGATCACATCGGTCTGGAAGTCGACCGGGGCCGGTGGGGCGGGCAGTTCCGGCACGTCCTCCAGGAACTCCGAGATGGCCCGCTTGACCATCTCGTTGTACTGCTCCTGGGCCAGTTGAGACTTCACCCACTGGCCTGCCGCCTTGCCCTCGGAGTTGTAGTACGTGCTGACCCCCCGTACCACGTAGGGTTCGGGTACCCTGCGAACCATGTCGAAGGCGGGGGCGTAGCCCTGCAACGCTGCCTTCTGCTGCACCGACCGCACCGCCTTCTCGACCGCGCTGTAGTTGATGCCGAGGGCGCGGGCGGCTGCTCGCATACTCCCGTGCTCGCGCACGGCCTGCAGCTTGTCTCGCTGCATCTTCGTGGCGAAGTCGTCCAGACCCAAGTCCAGGTCGGAGGTCTTCTTCATATTCTTTTCCTCCAGTACAAAGAGCGCTTGCCGGCCCACGGACGCGACGGCTCGAAGAGCCGGTAGCCGCAGTGGATCAAGCTGTTCGAGCTTGCCGGGTTGTCCGTGGTGTCAGTGACGGCCCAGGCTTTGCCCTGGGCGCGGGCGTGCCGCTCACGCAGGTAGATCAGCTTTCGTTGCAGCCCGAACCCGCGGTATGCCGGGGCTACCCCGGCACGGCACAGGTACACACAGTCGATCCACTGCTGGGACTGACGAACTCCGGCGAAGGCGGCCGGGGTGCTCTCTTCGTACACCACCCACCATGTCCCGATCTCGGTGGAGCACGGCTGGTCCCAGGGCAGGGTTAGGCGCTGCAGGTACTCGATGTCGTCCATGTGCCTGCTGCTGCGTGCGCGCACCAGGGTCAGAGGGAACTTCACGGAAGGTCCCCATCGCGGACTGTGCCCTCGAAAGTGGGCTCGAAGCCCGTCTTCTCGTGCCCGGGCGGGGGCTTGTAGGACGTGACCTTGATCTGGTCTGTGGTCGGGTCCAGCGTGCCGTGCAGCATGTGCAAGATGCCCCAGCGAATTCGGCTGCGCCGGATCACCAGGTACGACTCTTTTCCGGGGGGCTTCTTGCGTAGCCACTCGGTCAGAGCGTAGATGACGCAATTGCTCCTCACGCTGCAGGTTCCAGCATGCGCCAACCCGAGTCGACGCTCCAGGCGGCCAGGGGCCGCTGATGGAAATCGTCAACGACGATCCGCAACCTGATGGGCACCATCATCACGGCCAGGTCGCTCGCTCTCTTGAGTACCTCGTCGATGTCGTCGAGGTAGAAGCGACCGAAGCTGCGCCAGCGAGACCCCTCCCCTCCCATCTGGCGCTGCAGGATGAGAGTCATGGATTCACGCTTCCGTCAGGTTCTTGGCGATGCGCCTGGCCCACCCTCTGGAGAACGCGGGCCACGTTGGCAGATCCGCCAGCAAGGCCAGCCGATGCCCGTTGAACACGGCGCGCAGCCGATCCGGGGGCATGCTCTGCGCAGCCTGCAAGGTGCGGGGACCGAGCACACCGTCCTCGGTCTCGCCCACCGCACGCTGCAGCAGCTTCACCGCGGCCTTCACGCCGCTGTTCACGGCGGCGTCGAACAGGTCGAACTTCATCCCGCCACGCACCACATCGCAGCCCGCGGGTCCCCAGTAGTCGCGGGCGTAGATTTCCTTCGCCCGCTCCAGGGTCATGCCGGCAATGTCTTCGCCGGGGTAAGCGCGTCGGCTGATGCCGAACTTCGTCTCACCACCAGGGTCAGAGGGGTTGTTGGTGTACCCGCCCTCGTGACCGATCAGGCGCGTGAAGGCTTCGTTGAAGTCCACGACGCACTCCTAGGCCACCCCTTTGACCTTCTCTACCGTGCGCTGTACCCCGTAGCCGGTCATGACCGTGCCGAACAGGATGTACAGCGCATCGGGGATGGCCGTGAGCCAGGCTTTGAATCCCGCAGCAACGGCCGCTGCCACCGAGGGGCTCCACGCGGAGACCACACCCATGGGCAGCCCGAACAGCAGCATGATGTAGACCACGTACAGGAAGCTGGGACGCGCCCGACTGGTCCACGGATCAGTGCTCTGGGCCTCAGCCAGGATCGCCGACATCGTGACCTTGATCAGGTCAAGTTCGCCGGCCTGCTGCGCCTGGTACATCGCCAGCTTCGCCGCGTCACGCTGCGCGGGGTCCGGTACGAAGCGATCGATGGCCTTGCCAATCAGGTCCATCCCCGCGGAGATGGGATCTTTGAAATCAACCAGTGCCACGTCGAGTGCTCCCTATTTACGAAACTGTCACTTCGACTGTCGAAGTTCGTATGCCTGAAGGCGGCGCTCGTGGTCCGCGATCTTCATGTCGTGCTCAACGTCCTTGACGTTGTTCGACGAGATCATCATGCTCAGATCCTTGACCTGCCTGAGCAATTCCTTCTGGGCAGCCATCTGCTCGACCAGCATCTCGCCCTGGCGTTGTTGCGAGAAGTACACCCCGATGGCCTGGCCAACAATGACGAACATGGCTCCAAGCAGCCAAGGCAGGGGCACCTCCCACTTGATGCGAATTGGAGACACTTCGCGTGACTCTTCCTGGTCAGACATAGGCAACCCCGTACACCGTTTCCCAATTCTACCGAGGATCAGGCCAAACACGCTAGGTTCCTTACTTTAGGGATTGTCACGTTTAGGCGAATGTGATTCCCCACTGACCAGCCGGGAATGAGGGGGCGGAGGCCCCCGAGGCGATCGTCTTGGGTGTGGTCAAGGGGGCCCAGAACAGCAGGTTGCCGGCCGTGCTGGCGTCGTGCAAGCCCGCCCACCCTGTGGTGCCCCAGCTTCCGCTGGGCGCTCCGAAGGTGATCGCTGCGTTGTTGCTGGTCTTGCCGAGGGTGCCGGTGCTGGCCGTGGTCGATCCGGCACTCTGCGTCCCGGCCCAGTTGGCCAGGCTGCCCGTGATCGAGACGCGGGCGTAGTTGACGCCCCCTCCGACCTCGGTCCCACCCCCCGCGTTCGAGGGGGTCGCAGTGAACAACGAGGCGTACATCGTCGCCGGGAACGTGAATGCCTGACCCCGGAAGATGAAGTCGATCAGCTTGTTGGACAGGTAGTCGCTGCACCCGCCCGACAGACCCAGCGTCAGGTTCAGGGCCCCGATCGCTACCGTCACCGCGAAACTACCGTCGGCAACGATGGCAGCCGGCAGGGGGATGTAGCAGACCACGTTGCCACCAGACGAGGCGTCGTAGATGACCACGTAGGAGGCGGTGCCCCAGTTGCTGCCCGGCGTGCCCCAGTTGATCGCGGCGTTGTTGCTGGTGGCGTGGCTGGTCCCCGAACTGGCAAGGGTCGTCCCAGCCCCTTGCGTGCCTGCCCAGGTGGCCAGGGCCCGGGTCAAGCCCATCCGAGCGTACCCGGTGCCCGAGAGTTCAGTCGCGCTGTTGTCGGTGGCCGCTGATGCCAGTCCCGCGTACAGGGTGCCTGGAAGCGCCCAGGACTGCCCGCGGATCATGTCGACCAGTTTGTTCTCGGCGTAGTCTGAAAAGTAGCTCATGTGCGGTCCTCAGGGCGAGTCCATTTGGGCGTTGTTCTGCAGGGCTATGGTGGCCTGGTCCAGAACCAGCCCGCTGGAGGCTTCCCGGATCTCGACCTTCATGATCGAATAACCAAGGCCGTTGACCACCCAGGTGCGGGTCGTGGACAGGCTGAGCCAGGCGCCGGTAGCGGCAGATCCTGTCATGTCAGCCGGGCTACCCAGCCAGTTATCGGTTTCCAGGATCGTTGCCCGGACCTCGTACAAAGCGACAGTCGCCGGCTCAAGCGGGGCATTGCTGGCCCACTGCCCGCTGATCGAGTTGGTCACGTCGCTGCCTGTCTGCCAGATGCGCTCACTGGAGGTTCCGGTGTTACTGAGCGTGTAGCTGGTCAGGAACCCGGTCACTCCGAATTGGCCCCCTGCGATGACGTTCCGATCCACCAGATTGACGAGGGCGATCGTGTACGAGCCCCCTCCAGTGCTTCCGCCGACGCCTCCCGTCGTTCCGTCCACCGGGTCCTGGATCTCTCCGGGGCCGGGCAGCAGAGCGAGATCAACCTCGTGCACCCGGTTGTCCTCGGCCACAGTCTCGATTTCGATGGTGGGGGCGCCGTCGCGCGACTTCCCGCGCTTTCGGATACCAAGCACACGCACCATGATCCTGTGCTGCCCGGACGCACCGAACACGAATTTCGGCCGCTCCCGGTTGGCATCGTCCAGCACCAGGGACATGACCGTGATGCCGTCCGCCATCATGGGCGCACTGGCCAACACTACGTCGTACGGTGTGGGGCCCGGGGTCACGGCAATGGCCGGCGTGACGCTGCCGTCGTCGCGCCGGATACTGATGTAGTGGCTGGCGCCGGCAGTGAACACCGCAGGCTCGGACAGACCCATGACCAGGGTCCCAGCGTTCCAGAAGGCCACGTCTCCGGTCTGCCCCCAACCTGGCAGAGCCGGCGCGAACATCACGGCGCTGCCATAGGCCGGCAGCATGCCCTGCATCTCGGTCTCGAACTTCGGGAACTTGCGCCGGTACATATTCTGGGCGGCCAGGTACAAGCCCTCGCGCTCGGCGTGCTTCGCCCCTGTGATGCCCATGATGCGTTGGCGCACGGCGTTGACCGGGGTCACCACCCCCGGGGCCTTGCACAGGATCTCGCGCCAGTCCCAGGCCCGGTTGTTGAAGTATTCGACGATGACGCCGTCGGCGGTGATCTCCGTGGCCAGCGAGTACCCAATGTTCATCGAACCCGGCAGAATGTCCCGGCTGGTATACGCGGTCACGGGCAGGGTCTGCAGTTGATCCCGCGCCACCGTGCACACGCCACCGCGCTGAAAGGGTACAGCACGGCCGACCATGCAGATAGTGCGGTCGGCGTCGATACTCGTGACCTTGCTGTCGAAGAGGAGGTCCAGGCGGTCCTGTCGCGTGTCGTAGGTGGCAGCCAGCGCCGCGTGCGTCACCAGGTCGATGCGTGAGTCGGCCAGCCCATCCCCGTAGACCGCGTTGGTGAGCTTGTCCAAGCGGGCCCACATCGGGTTGCGGGTTTCGACCTCGGCGGTCCATCCACCACCCTGGGACCAGGTGCGAAGCTTGCGACGGACGATGGCGCCGATGCGGCGCTGACTTAGGCCGCTGAGTTGCTCGCTGGCCCGCACACGAACGGCCAGATGTGTCGCCGAGGACGAAAGTGTGGGCGTCGCATCGAGATAGGCGCGAAGGCCCGCCCAGGTCATGTCGTGCAGCGCGCGAATGCTGTCGTTGCGAGCGTCGGTGCGGATGATCCGAACCTCTACACGAGACGGACTCGACAGCGTGTACTTGAAGCTGAGTCGCTGGGGTTCTCCCTTTGCCCGGGTCACCGTCTCGACCCCGAGCACATACCAGTTGCCCGTGGACGTGCCGAAGTCGTCGATCGGCCGGGCCGACACCTGGAACGAGGCCGACAGGTTGCCGATGTTCCCCGAGTTGTCGGCCAGTCCAAGGCCGCGAGGAAAGACGATGTCGATGCCGATCGACGCTGCCTGCAGAGTGGGGCCGCAAGCGGCGAAGCCCCCGACACTCTGCCCGCTCTTCAAGTCTTGGCCGGCTACTTCCGGGGCCGTGACGACGTTGCCTTTCGGGGGATCGCCCAGGAACAAGGTCGAGGTCGGCGCCGCCTGGCCGGGGGGGAGGATCTCCCACACGACATCCTGGAACGAGTTGATGGCGGTGTCGTCGATCTGGACCCGCTCGAAGTTGTAGCTGCCCTGCCCCACGCAGTAGAGGGCATAGAAGTATTGGTCGTTGTTGCCGTCGTACTCGGTGTAGGGCTGCGCAGCGAAGTCCGGGTAGACCAGCATGCGCCCGTAAATCACAGGGATGGGCTGATTTAGGCGAGCCTGGTTGGCGGACAGCGATACGTTGTAGACCGAGCCCTGGCTCTGGGCGTTGTTCGCGGGGTTGGCCTGCTGGATCGGGACCAGGGCGTTGATGAGCGCTACGGCCGCGAGATTGAGGCCCACGTTCAGGGCCGCCGCTGCATAGACGGGAAGGTCAAGGCCCCCAGTGAGGGTGGTAATCGCCACCATGGCAATGATGGTGAGGATCGTGCGAGACCCCGCACCGCCACCGCCCTGGGGCAGGATGTGCCACTCGATCACATCCCCGGGGAAGGCCGGGCGCCACCAATCCTCACGCAGCAACCACTGCCCGTTGACGCGGAGCATCAGCGGGAAGCTGGTCTGCGGGGCGAGGTCTCTGAGCGGCGTGCCAGGCCACACCGACTGCGTCGTCGGGGGCGCAAGCGGGTTGTCCCACACGGCCATGGCCGCGGGCTCAACCACGGCGGGCAGCAGGCGGTTCATGGCCGGGTACGCCGCCAGAACTCGAAGTTCTTGAAACCGCCCAGGCCCAGGTCGCTCAGAGGCTGAGCGCACACACCAGCACCCTCGATGCAGTGCAGGACCAGCAAGCTTCCGTTGGCTTCGACCATGACCCCTACGTGCTTTCCTTCAAATCCTGTCATTATCGCAATGTCGTCGATCTGCGGGGGGCACATTCCGACGGACCTCCACCCGCTGACCCGAGCCGCCTCCTGGATAGCGGCGAGATTGGTGTCCTCGCCAACGGCGACGGCGGGCATGGCAATACCGTGCACGCGCTCGAAGACGTACCTCACCAGGCCCCAGCAATCAAAAGCATCGGGGCCTGTAGCCCCGCGCTCATAGGGTCGATGAATGAGGTCGGCAGCCCAGTGTTGTGTGGTCATCGTGCAGTCAAGCCTGGGTACTGCGCCGAGGTGTACTCCTGGCGCGGGAACCCTCGATTCGAGGGGTCGTAAAACACCGCCTTCGCCGTGACGCGCGTGTCGGTCACCTGCACGTCGCGCAGCGTCATGGTCAGCACCGGGGTCACGGCTGGAGCAGTGAGATCGTCGCTGGCGTAGATGCGCTCGGTGATGGTCACGGGCACAAGCGTGGCCAGCGCGTAGTCAAGCTGCTGGACCAGGAGTTGGCTGACCCCGTCCACGGCGAACGAGATGGCCGGGGTCTGCCCACCGTCGTTCTCGTCCGGGCCGCTCACCTCGACCGGCAGCGCCTTGAACAGCACGGCGATGCTGGGGTTGACCGGGGCGGTGGACTCCAGCGTGGCAGTCAGGTCCTGGTAGTCGTTGACGATGCGGATCGCGTACGCTGCCCCGTTGTCCACGAAGCTCGGGTGCCGCAACTCGTAGGTGGCGAGCATGACGCGGCTGACCGGGGCGATGGCCATGGCCTCGGCGTACGCCTTGCTGAAGGAGACGCCGTTGACGGGGGTCTGGTAGGTGGGCATGGATCAGTGATCCGGGAAGGGTGAAGTAGGGGCGGTGTATGGGCTGCCGTACCTGATCCGTTTGGTGATACGGACCTCGTCGTAGTCCCCACTGAAACCCCCGAGTTGGAAATCCGTAAAACTTGAACTTGCCCAGGAGAACCCACTATACGAGCCTACGGAAGAACCATCCATAAAGGCTGTAACACTCCCCGCGGCCGCATTGAACTGAACGGCGATGTGGCTATAAATACCAGCCACAAAATACTGAGTGATGGGCAGATAGGCGGCCAAAACAGGGGAGTTGACGTAAACCTCCAACAACCCTGCGGTGCAGTACCCCGCGATCAGACGCCCCAGCCCCGAAGGTCCGAATGCAAACAGGCGTGTAGATCCCGCACCGCTCCATTTGAAGTGCCCCTCGATGGTCAGATCGGAATTCATGGCGAGAGACAGGGATGTCGTACCGAAGTTATGGGTATCGGCTGTGCCTCTAGCCCCGGCGTCGCCAAATCTCGCGGCCAACCCGCTGATAGATCCAGTACCCCCAGTAAGGATCAAGTTCGGCCCCACGCTAGACGTGACCGTCGCACCGCTAATCCCGTCCATGTGGTTCAGAAGGATCACGTCGTCGAACATCGGGTCTGTGAAACCTGGGGCGATCCCGCGGCCTCGAACCTGGACCTGGGCTGAGACCACCCAATGGCCGCTGCCGGCCACGTACTTCCATTGAGGTGTGGAGATGAACCTGCGGACCAGCGATACCAGCCCCTGCGGGGACGGCCAGGTGGCGGCGAACCATGCCCCTCCCGATGTCTGGTCCGCCTTCCACCACGCATCAAAGATGCTGGCCTGGGCCGGCGTCAGAAACCACTCCACCCTCTGACGTGCCAGGTAGTCCGCCTGCCAGCCACGAAGCTGCAGAGGCCCGGACAAGTCGGAGGCCGCCCTGCGCTCAGCGGGGGTCGTCCCGCTCACGCTGGGCAGGGGCAGGGTCGGGGGGAACTCTGACAGGGCCATGGCTACACCGGGTCAGGCGTCCGCATACTCCGAGGTTGGGACCTCGATGGGGTATTGACTCTCCGACCTGGTCAGGAATCTGAACTCGTCCACGTACCCAGTCATCGAGCCGATCTCGGGCATCGCCCCGATGTAGACGTACTGGCAGTTACCAACGTACCCAGCAGTCGCTTTGGTGCCCATCAGCACCTCGTTCACAAACAGCTTGATGCACGGGTTGCTGGAGTTGTTGACCGAGTCCACCCGAACGAAGTACCAGGCCCCAGTGATTGGTGTCCACGCCGCCGTGATGTAGTTCGTCCCCGCGGCGTCGACGTACCAGTTGCTTGAGTCGGCCCATACCCTAAGGTAGGTGCTGGCGCTGGCGTAGAAATCTGCGCCGCAAAGAACGTGTCGAGGGGATGCAGCATCACACCAAAGCCACCCGGAGATGGACCACCCTGTTGCGTAGGAAAAGCTGGTGGCCGGTATGGATAGTTGAGCCCTCTTGCTCGTCGCAGAGTCAGTTCTGAGCGACGTGGCCCCAAACTTTGCCTGCGTGGAGCTTAGAGTCGCAGAGTTCTGTAGAGTTACGGACCTGGCGTAGCTGCTCGAATCCGAGGTGCTCGTTGCCCCGTCCGAACCGTTGAAGTGCAGCAGGGCGTTCACGTCAGTGAACGGGAAGCCACCAGTAGCCTCCCGCCCCCTCAACAGCACCGCAGACCTGTGAATCCGGCGCACGTCGTCAATCCTGAATGACGTGCAAGCGGAAGGTGAACTTCTCGGCGCTGGAAGGGGTGTAGGCGTTCCTAACGACAACGATGCCGTACAGGTTCGTGCTCGACGACGCCGACGCCCTGCTCTTCACCTTGGCTTCGACGTGCTGGATCATGTTCCCATTGCTGCCCGAGGGGGCGGCAACGATCGCGCCAGATCCAAGGAGAGACACGTACCCCAGGGACTTCTCAAGATCCGAGTCGGTGGGGTTCCATGCAGCGTTGTCATTCTGGATGGTGATCGAGGTGTCGAACAGCCAGAGTTCGAGATCCGCCTTCGTGGCCGGAGCCGTGCTGTAGACCAGCGTGACGCCGTCGATCAGGTACCCCAGGCCGTTGGCCCGGCTCACCCCCGAGAAGGTGAGGATCGTGGCCGCCGAAGTGCTGTCAGCCAGCACGTCCCCCGCAGCGTAGGCCGTCGTGTCTGCCGGCCGCGTGTAGCTGGCGGTGATGACCTTGCTGACGGGGCGCAGCAGCGCCAGAGGATCAGGTAGGACTTGCAGAGGCATGGTTAGCTCACATCGCCGTAGGACGCCACGAACGAGGGCGCGGTCGTTGTATGGGCACCCCCGAGGACGCCCTGGATCTTCTTCGTGGTCGCATCCAGCACCTGGATGACCTCGTAGGCCAAGGTGGCGTCAGGGTCGAGGGCGAGCTTCGCAATCTTGCGCAGCGTGCCGTTGTTGTTGTAGTACAGGGTCACCGTGGCCGCGACCGTGTCGGCGTTGTGCACAGTGACGTTGCGAACGACGTGGGTGTGGGCGCTGGCGGGCACGGGGACGATGTCCACAGCCGTCGACCCGTTGAATACCCCGTCGGCTGATTTCTCTGCGAAAGCCATGTCAATACCCCATCCACGATCTTTGGTGAGACAGCGTCACGTCCGACAGCTCGGACGAGTGGCTGGCCGCGTAGTTCAAGAACTGCCAGGTCCAGCGCTGGTCGAACTGCGCTGAGCTTGGTGTAGCCCCATTTTGCACATACGACAATGCAATGATAACGCCCGCCTGCAGCGGCTCGACGGTGGCCAGGGCGATGGTGGCGTTGGCTGCCAGCGAGACCGGCATCACGATCACGACAGACCCGGACAGCGCAACGCCGACGGACGCCGCCATGTTCGGCGAGTACGGGCCCGTCGAACTCCCCTCGCCTTCGAGCAGCAGCTTCGCCGTGACGACGAACAACTGCCCGGCCTCGTCGGCATCGGCGGTGTAGGGCTCGGCGAAGCGCGCCTTCCACCACAGGAGACCTGGGCCCTGGTTGGCGACCTGGGCGCTGAAGGGCTGAACGCCGACCTGCAGAGGCCCCTCGAACCAGTCGTGCACCGCCAGCATCTGTGGGTAGGTCAACTCCATCTTGACCGTCACGTAGCGCGGGACGGTGGTGTAGACCCGGCGTCGCCTATCGTGCCCCGTCACCATCGGAACGTCCGCGTACATCGGGACGAGTTCGATGTTGTGCCCCTCCGCGCTGAACGCGGGGGTGCCTGGTGGCAGGGTCAGCTCGGGCAGAGCCATCAGTAGCGCGGCGTCGTACCGCCCGGGTTCAGGCCGAAGCGGCGCTGGGTGGCGTCATGCACCCGCCCGCCGCTGGCCATGTCGCTGGCCACCGCATCGAGCACCAGGTCGATGATCGTGCCCTCGGGGGTCTCGCGCTGGCTGCTCTGGGCCTTCACCGGGGCGCCGTTGTTGATGACGTTCAACGTCACGGGCCGCGGCGCGGCGCTGGGGGCGCTGCCGCCGTAGTTGGCAACGCCCAGCACGCCCCCAGGGCCGCGCTTCAGGGGGACGACGGCCTCCTCGCCGGCCTCGCCCATGACGCCGAACTTCGACCCCTTGGCAAACATGAAGGGCGTGGGTCGGCTGACGACGCTGTTGGTGAAGGTGCCGCCGCGGGCGAATGCCTCGTGAGTGCCAAAGACGCCGCCCTTGGCGTATGGGACATTGCCGACGCCGCCCGGCAAGAGTCCACCGCCGCCGCCTCCACTGAGTGCATTGAGGATGAAGTTCCCACCGGCCTTCATCAACACGCTGAGTTGATCCATCATCGGCTTGACCAGCATCGCCTTCGTCAGTTCGGCGCGCAGGGTCTCGCCTAGGGACTTGGCGTCCATCTTCCCCGCCATGAAGAACTTCTCCAGCGATGCGCTCATCGCCGTGGTCGCCGTCTTCATGGAGTCTTCCACCAGCTTGGCGCTCGACTCGGCATTCTTGGCGTAGTCCGCCCAGAATTTCTCCCAACCGTAGGCCGCAGTCTGCGCGTACTCTGCCTGGGACTTGGCGATCTCGGCCGAGACTTTCGCAGCCACCTGGGCGCGCTGTTTCAGTACCTCAAGGTTCTGGCCCTGCATGGCGAGGTCCTGGCGGGTAGCCTCAAGCCCCGCCTCCCTCACAGCGAGGTCGGCGCGCTGCGCCTCGACCTGCTGCTGCTTGCTGGTCAGGGCTTCACCGGAGAGACTCTTCGCCTCGGCCTCCAGCGCCAGCAGGCCCTCCAGGGCCTTGGCCTGCGCGTCCATCAACTCGCGCTCGGACTGCCGAGACCTCTCAACGGCCAACTGCTGCAGGACGATCTTCTCGCCGTACTCCTTCTGCACAGCCAGGCGAGCCGCCTCGGCTGCGGCGTCTTCAGGACGCAGCGTGCGAAGTTCGTAGGACGCGGTGATGTCGATGTTGCGCTGAACGTCCTTCTGCCCCAACTGCTCCAGGGTCTTGTTGAAGTCGTCCTGCCCGGCACGCGCACGGGCATCGCCCTTGGCCCGGGCGATTTCTGTCTGGTACTCCAGGTTCTTCGACGCCAGCTTGAACCTGGTCTCCTCCTGAAGAATCTCCTTGTCCAGGTTCTTCTGGTCAGCCGGGGTCAAAGTCTTCGCGTTGGCCTTCGCAGCCCTCAACTCCTCGATGTGCCGGGCCTGCATCTGCAGCAGCGTGGAGGTCTCGCTGAGGGCGCGCTGTTCGGCCATCGCTGCCCCGATGAAGGGACCGAACAGATTCGGGTTGTACTTGGCCTCATCAAGGTCCTTGCGGAACTTCATGTACTGGGCCATCTCCGCCTCTTCGGCCTTCAGCCCCTCGATCATGAGGCGGCTCTTGGCGAGTTCGTCGGCGTGGGCGAGCGCACTTTGATCCCCTACGTATGCCTCCTTTCCAAAGTTCCCTTTAACTCGACCCGATGCCTCCTCCGTTGCCATCTTGGCGTTAGTGGAGGCAGCATTCTTCAGAGCACGAACGGCTTCCTCAGCTTTGTTGACCCCCTCGTAGGTTCGCATGTAGGAGTCAACTAGGGCGGCCCTACTCCCCTCAATAGCCTTATCAGCAGCGGCCATGGCACGAACGCCCTGGGCCGACTGGCTGAACTCTGAACCCTCGATCTTCGCCTTGTTGGCCAAATTCTGAGCGTGAAGCCGACGAAGAATCGCCCGCTCCGCCTCCCCCTCTTGGCGGATCTGCTCTACTACCGCCAAGCGCTGAACTTCCTGCGCAGCCAGCGCCTCCGTAGTTCCATTTCTGCGGGCCTCAATCAGCTTATTCAGCCGGGCCGTCTCCTCCTTTATCGCCTCAAGGGAGGCCCTTGCGGCAACGCCCGCCGCCCTGCCGGACTCAGTTGAAGCATCAACCGACCGCTCCTTGTAGAGAGCCCACATCGCCACCGCCCCACCGATAGCGGCACCGATTGCCCCAATCCACCCCATAGCCACCTGGAGGCGAGCAAAACCCCCCGCTGCCGCCGCAGTCATGGCCGGTGCAGCGGACAGTGCTGCATTTAAGCTCCCAGTCCCAACTGCTGCGGCAGCAGAGGTCACGCCCAGCGTCGCTACCCCGCGGGACAGCGTGGTCACCATGTTCGTGAGCGAGGTTATGGCGGCAAAACTTAGCGTGACTGCCTTCCACGCAACGTAAGCACGAGCTAACTCATACACCACATCTGCGTGCTTGACCAAAACACTGGTGAACTCAGCCACCAAGGTCATCAGGCTCTTTACAGAACTCTGGAATTCCTTGGAGGAGAAGACTTCCTTTAGCTTCATGCTCAGTTCGAGCACGGCCGGCTCCACTGACTGGAATGCCTTAACCAAGCTGGCCTCCAAGGCGGAAGCGACAGCCTTTACCTGATTCTGAGCCGTCAAACTTTGAGCACTGGCAGCCATGGCCATGAAGCCAGGAGCATCCGCCATAAGCGCCCGCATGCGGTCTAGTTCAGTCTTGGCCACCTTGCCTGTGGTTTCAAGGGAGGTACGGTACGCAGAAAGGTTGGCTACGAGGGCCTTAGTACCACGTTCGTTGCCAAGGTCCTGAAGGACCCTAATTTGGGACTTGGCATCAAACTTATCTAGTGCGGCAGCTAGTTCAGGAATGATCTGAGAAAGTGGCCGTATCCCCCCAGTGAACCTGTCAATTACGTCGACATTCAAAGTCCTCTCAAGGACCTTACGGGCTTTCTCAGAGGCCCCGGTCAATTCACTGTACATCTGCCGCATAGCAGTACCAGCGGCAGACCCCTTGATACCTATCTGGCTCAACAGAGCCAGGGTCACAGAGGTGTCCGCCAGGCTTACCCTGTACTGCTGGGCTACCACCGAGGCCGTCTTGAACGACTCGGACATCCCCTCAATGGATGCCATCGATGAGGCTGCGGCCTTTGCCACCATGTCACCCACGACATTAAAGTCGCGGGCGGAATACCCGTAGGCCGTAGCAATAGACACCAGACTCTCGGCGGACTTCTCCAAGCTGACTTGGCCTACAACAGAGAAGTCCTTTACGGCAGGCAGAGCCTCTAGTTGCTGACGAGCATCGAGACCCGCCATCGCCAGGGTCTTGAGGGCGCTGGCAATCTCCCGCGGCCCGAAGGGTCCATTGTTGCGGGTATCCAGCAGAGCCGCATTAAGCCTCTCGACGGAAGCAGCGGACTCCCCGCCTAAATTCTTGATCAGGGCCAGTTCGTTCCCGACCTGCATTCCGTCCCGGAGACCCTTCACGAGCCCGTGGGAGATCGCTGCGCCCGCCAGCAGAGGAGCAATCTGCCCCCAGGTTAACCAAATAGCACCGAAGCCTGACGCGAGGCCTCGGGCGGCAGAGTGGCCATCCCGCAGAGCTTGGTTCAGGCTGTGTTGGGCTGCGGTCGCTTCCCCCACCTTCCGCTTGTACTGCTCAAGGGTCGAAACCTCCGGCAGCAGCGAAGACTTCTTAGGGCCCAGGAAAGACTTCGTAGCCTCTTCCCCGATCTCCCCTGACATCGCCTGGGCCGCCGCGATGGAAATTCCACGGCCGGTGTAGCTACGCGAAGCCTCTGCCTTCAGCTTCTCCCATCGACCCGCCAGAGCCTGCTGTTCGGCCTCCATCTGCGCCTTGATCTGGGCGCTGAAGGTCTTGACCTCGCTGATCGAGGGCACCCCGAGAAGGGCACGTACGTCGTCTTCGGTGTGCCGCGCAGCCGACCGAACGCGGAAGGCCGCAACCTGCGCCGTCTCGTTCGCTTGCGCCTGCATTTGCGCCTTGATCTGGGCGCTGAAGGTCTTGACCTCGCTGATCGAGGGCACCCCGAGAAGGGCGCGCACGTCGTCTTCTGTGTGCCGAGCAGCAGACCGGATGCGGAAGGCAGAAACCTGCGCCGTCTCGGCCGCCTGCGCCTCCATCTGCGCCTTGAGCTAGGCCCTGGAGGTCGG